>MDTA01039972.1_pt1 | contig 14100 bp, 15 predicted proteins | sample 811151 | NCBI WGS metagenome assembly MDTA01 (sample SAMN05326648, study PRJNA326480) | marine metagenome | isolation source: seawater | place: Indian Ocean: South | collected 2010 | reverse complement strand
TTGTAGATGATGATGATGAAGATTTGGGAGAATTTTATGAGAGTGATTAAATTAATATAATATTTTTTATTTGTTAATAAAAAATATTATTTACCATTTTATTGTTCCTTCAATTAGATTATTTATTTTTGTAAAACAACCAGATCCAATAAATGATGGTATATCTTTTGAGGATCTCATCGCCGAAAATGGACTTGGATGTGATGTTTTGATTATATATTTATCAGGCATATCGATATATTTATCAAATTCTTGCGCACGGTTTCCCATTAATAACCATACGACTTGTTTTTTATTTTGTGAGATGTATTTAACTAATTCTACTGTAAAATTATACCATAATTTACTATGAGAATCAGGCTTTCCCTTTTCTACAGACAATGAAGCATTAATCATTAATACGCCTTGTCCAGGAAGATGTGATAAATTTCCATCTTCAGTTGGATTAAAACCTTCTATTTTTAATTGTTTATATATATTTTTAAGAGATGGATTTATAGTAGTTCCTGATTTTACATCAAAGCATAATCCCGTAGCATTACCATTATGATAACAATCTTGACCTAATAAAACTACTTTAGTATTTTTAAGAGATGTCATATAAAAGGCACTAAATACTTTGTTCAAATCAGGATAAATTATTGACGAATACTGCAAATTTAAAGATATTCTTAATAATTGATCTCTTACTTGTTGTTTATCAAAAAATTTAGACCATTTAGATGGTAGTTGATTTGAGTCTATAAATTCTTGCAAAGAAGTGTCATTCCAATTATAAGTGCTATTAATTAAAATATAATTTAACATATTTGAATAATATTTTTAAATTGAATAATATTTCAATTTTATATTGCATCTAATAAATGTCACATTATAAAACTTTGAATTTAGATATAAATTGTTCGCAGCAAGAAATTAAACGAGCTTATAGAAAACTTGCAATGAAATGGCATCCAGATAAAAACGATGATAAAGATCTTGCAAATGAAAAAATAAAAGAGATTAATTAAGCTTATTCTATCTTATCAGATGTTAAAAAACGTCAACAATACGATAATCCAGTTCCTATTTTAAGTTTTCCATCAAGTATGAGACAAAATATGGGAATGCCAATAAATATAGTTAATATCATTAATAGATCACGTCAACATATTAATCAAGTTGTCGAAAAGCAAGTTCAAATACATACTAACAAAGATAATCATATACAAATTATAACTGAAAAAACAGGTAATCAGACAGTTAAAACTATAATAACTAAAAATTTAAAAACAGGACATATAAAAACAGAAAGACAAGTTAATATTTCATTCTAATTATTTTAAAACATTTGAAAAAATGAAAGAGCCTAACCCAATACCTATAGTCGTAATGCTGTTAATTACGTATTTTTTTGTAATAACCATACCACTAATTTTCATTTGCATTGGATTCGATTCTAAATATTCAATCCAATTTTGCCTACCACCAATTAATTGATAGTCACCTCCTTTTTCTATAGTATTATCAATATTAGTTAAACCCCATGTCGAACATACAAATGATTGTTTTATTTCAGAAGTTGCATCATTTATTGACGATACTCTTTGCAAAATCATACACATTATATACATTGCAACACTTGACCATATAAATGGAAAAATAATAAATAATGAACATTGTTCTTGACACTTATTTAGTTGATTTTGTATTACAAATATATTAGATATAATTACCTGTGTGCAAAAAAATATACTTATAATTATTGGTGTAGACCAAACATCTCCAAGTAATATGCAACACTTTTGAACATAAAGATATTGATCACGTAATATAGTATAGTTTTGTTTGATTACATCATCAATATGGTTAACTTTAAATCGTATCATTTTATTTTCTTTTTGAAGTCGGTATTGTCGTATTAACCCTGCATAACTTAATATAACACATTGTAAATTATAAAATCCACAAAACATAGTTGCTGCTGAAGTTACTATAATAGTTGAACATATATATTGACCAAATAAATTGTAATATCCGTATAATCCTAAAATATCATCATCAAAACTTTCTCCAACATAATTTCCCCATATTCCTATCATTTTTAATATTATAGCCCCAGTAGCAAGACCTTGCCATACGTATAATATTACTTTTAAATTACATTCCCATTTTAGGCAATATTTTATGAATGAATTATAACCATTAGGATAATTTATAAGATTATGTTTTTGATTTTCATTAATTAATTCATATTGATTAAAATCTCTTTGTTTTATAGTTCGAAAATTATGAATTAATTCGCTTGAAATTATATGCGACCAACTTAACAATTTTTTATCTTGTCTGCATAATATCCAATATGATACTAAAACTCCTAAATAATTAGTGGAATACATAAATCCTGTATTAAATGCATTTCCACCCTTTATTATTCCAAGATAAATATATATTATAACATGATAAATAAGTAATATCCCAATTGTATATATAGTTGCAGGTTTAGTTAAAAAATCTGATAATTTATATGTTAACTTCATTTTGTCTCTTAAGTCTGTAACTTCATACTGCAAAATAGTTTCTGTATTCAGATTTATATTTATTATTGTATCACGTTTTTTCATAGGTATAGGTTTAGTACGTTTTATTTTTTTACTGCTTCTAAAATCCATAGAACGCGATAAAGAATTTCCTTCAGAAATATTTATATTTCTTAGATCAATTGAATTATTATTGTTTGTTAATTCAATACTCATTTATTAAAAAATGATATAATTAATAAAAATACAAATATAATTAATTATGCTAAATTTTGGATATTGTATATGGATGAGTCCTACTAAAAATCATGAATGGAATTTGATGACTAATGGATTTAACATTCATATGAGTGTAAAAACCAATTTAAATTACCAACAATCATTAGATTTTATTTCAAATAACAAAGGTGATTATAACATTGAAGTAAAATTGATAGGTAATTATATTATTGATAACACCGATAATTTTCACTCTCTTTTTTTTGATGTCGAATGCGAAGGAATTAAACCTTGTTGGTGGCCAGACGATGCGCACATTTCATTTTTATATCAATATAATAAAGCATTTACTGAGGATCAAATAAATCATGTAATTAATAATCTTAAAAACAAGTCAATAATATTAAATAATATGTCTATTAATAGATGCGATGGACATTTTTTACAGTGGCAAGAAGTTAACAATCTTTGAACGTAATTTTTTAAAAATGAAATTATCTTATAATATTTTGCGAAATATTATAAAATGTCTCAAACTTATTTTGAAGAAAATTTTCAACCATGGATGGAAGAAGTTGATATTATCATATATAATCAAACTGGATTTCATTTCGACGAATTACCTGATCAATTTTATGCTGATAATTTTGAAGCAGGAACATCTGTTAATGATATGGCAAATATAACTATTTCTGATTATGAAAGTTATTTTACAAACTTTATTTCAAATATTGATAAAAATAATGCTATTCAACCTTAATTTTATAACTTAAACTATAAGTTATAAAATTAAACGAATGAAATATTAGTCTCAAATAATGACTCTAATTGACGAAGCATTTTATATTTATTTACTCTCAATTTATACTGATTTCCGACAAAATTATCTAATTTATATGCAACATTCAGAGCTTGATCGAGAGGTGTACTTGCCAGTTTTAGATAATATAGGTAATCTATCTTTATAATGTCTGAATGTTGTTGTTGATATTCAGGATCTTCAATCTTTTCGAATTGTTTAGCTTTTAATCCACCCATTGTAGTTACAAGATATTCAATTCTACTTCCAGCATCTACAATCATTCCACGAGATCTCATGCGTTCAGCAAGTTGAACTTGCGCAGGTAGACATTTTAGTTGATACATTTTATATTCTTTTTTACAAAGCTCGCATTCACCGCATTTAACAGTTTTATCATCAACTACTTTATTTTTTGTATTTTTCATAAAACTATCAAAATCTTGACCTTTTCCGTATTTATTATAGTATCTTTCTTGTTTATTCATATGTTTTTCATATTTATCTTTATCATGGTAAAATATACCCAAATCTTGAAGTCTTTTCATTCTTTTAAGAGGCTCTCTTGATAGTTCGCGAATTTTATAATCATTAACATCACCTACACTTTTTGTTACTACAAAATCTTTGTAATTATATTTTGCTGAACATAATTCATTTAATCTATCAACAATTAAATCCATTACCTTAAATTTATTAGTCTTGTTAAAGATTTTCATAATTATTTCTTCATAAATTTTTCGAATAAAAAGACTGTTATCACGTCTCGCAAGCAACACACCTTTTTTCATAATTTTATCTTCTACTTTTCCATCTCTTCCGCATGATAATGCCATATACCTCTTTTTGGTTAAGATAAAAAATCTCCAATAAATGACTTCTTCAAATTCAAGTTTCATAGGAGGTGGAAAAATATCAAGAAGTTCTTTCTCAACTTCAAGGCAGAAATCCCAACACTGTTCTGCTGTTTTTAGTTTAGGAAAATGAATATAGCATGAATCAGTATCACCATAAACCAATTGACCTTTATATCTATCTTGAATAGTTTGACCTGCAAGTTCAATTGATTGACGTCCTTTAGCTGTGGTGCACATTGCTCCCGGTAAGAAAGGTAAATAACCTTTCTTAACACCCATTGCTCCATACATACTATTAGCTGATACTTTAAAAGCAAGCTGTCTCTTATTTAAGACAGTATATCGAGTTTCCCATCTCTCTTTTTCATCTTCATCATCAGTATTATCAGCATTCTTTTTTGCTTGTTTCATCTCTTTTTTAGTTTTTTTACGTGCATCAAGTAAGTTTTTTAGCAATGTTGGAATAACCCCCATTGGACTCTTAAGAAATCTGTATCTTTTTGGTTTTTCATGATCACAAATAATTGATTTAGGTTTTGTAGCACGAGAATTTTTTAAAGGATCATGTTCACATCCGACATGATCTTCCCATTCGATTACATGGCACTCTGAATCAGGAATAGATTCATCTACAACTAAAGTTGAATAATCAATATTATAAGCAATAATAGTAGTAGGATATAGGGATGCAAAATCAAATGGTACAACTCTGTCATACGCTCCCGCAACTGGTTGAACTACATAAGCACCAGTATACTGTTCATTTTCTTTCACTTCATATCCATCTTTTTCAACAACAAAATTATTATACATGCAAAATTTGTAAACTTGTGAAAATACTTTAATCTGCTGACCTTGAGTATATAGATAAAAGATAGGAACATTACAAGTTTTAGCCATCTCGCAAAGACCAACCCATGTCTGAAGAGTATCAAATAATTTAAGTACCAGAGCAGAATCTTGAACACAATATTTACCAACAACTCCAAATGCTTTTTCTGCTTTATCACCTCCAATCCATTTACCATTATCTCCCATTCCAATTCGATAACATTTAAAAATTCCTTTAGCAGAAAGAGGATCTTTTGTTTCACCCAAAAAGAAAGTAGAAATTGTTTTCAATTTATAGTTATCAAATTTATAATCGCGTTTAACAAGAGGTAGAAGATCTACAAATAGACGACCTTCGGCATCAATAAATTTGAATTCTTGAGTGCCATAAGCAGAACTTGACCATTTGATCATTCTTTCTTTGCAATGAAAGTGAGGTCTAAAACCAATTTTATCAAATTGTCGGATGCATTGTGTTACTTTCGCCCTTTCGATCATATAAGGAATATCAAAACCAAGAATATTATATCCAGTAATAATATTTGGGTTTTTTTCTTTGATAAACTCGGTAAATCCAGACAGTAAATGAGATTCGGTTTTATATGTTAAAATAGTAGTATCTTCACCTGTAATTTTTTGCGAAGGATTGCCCAATGTTAATAAGTATTTTTCGTATTTATCTTCACTATCTCCTTGTCTTGAAAAAACACAAGAAATTTGAAATACTTTATCTCCAGGAATTTCAGCATTAGGCATTCTTGTAGGATTAGTAGAATTAACCTCAATATCAAAACTAAGAACATAAGGTTTTGGAATATCTTCTTTATCTGCTTTTTTGAAATTTTTGTATTTTACGTTATACTCATAATCACATAGACTTTCTTTTTCAGAAGTAATTCTTTTACCTCTAATATAAGTCCATCCACAGGTTTCAATATCTTGAATGCAAACAAATTGAAGAATAGATTTAGCATCTTGTTCATGCATTTTTAGTGTCATTCGTCCTAATGTAGGAATTGTTTGAGGGTATTTTAACTTGTAACTAAGTTGCATTGCATGACTCTTCTTATTAAAAGCCAGAAGAAGAAATGGAAATTTCCTTCTGACATTATCATTTTCTTTTTTAACAGTATTAGCATAGTATAATTTATGTTTGTAAGAGAGTGACTTTTTATGAGGTCTTGAACAATTACATTCTCTTTTACATCTACCATTTTCATCGTGACCGCATAATTTATCTATATAGTTTCCTAATCTTGTTATACTAGTCGTGTTCCATTTTCTATCACTTGGAAGTTCTAAATAAACATATGGTGTGAAGTCAGTAACTTTAACACATACATTTTTGTTTTCAGTATCAATACCGAATATTCGAATGGCAGTTACATGTTCTTCGTCTTCATCTTCATGCCAAGTATACGGAAAAAATAGTTTTGTTTCCATTTATATTATATTCTAATTTCTTTTTTTATTTCATTTTTAAAAAAATGAAATAAATTCGTATAACGAAAATATAAAACATATATGACTACACGAATTATTAATGAATTAAAAAAAAGAAAATTTATAAATATTATGTCAGGTAATATTCCAACTTTTCCACTTGTTTTAATTAAAGATAGATATAGTATTCGAGTAAAAAAACAAGTTTATTATGAGGGTGAAATGTTTATCAATGATACAAAAGTTGATGATGTCAAACTAAAAAAATCAGAAATCATAGATATTCTTAAGAATTCAAATGCAACTAATATTAAAGTTTTTAATGATAAAACAAATGTAGTTATCAATTTTGAAAAAAATCAATAAATTTTTTATCTTATTTTCTAAAAATATTTTTAGAAAATAAAATGGCATTACGCAAATTTACATTATGCATTTTAGAACAAGATAATCGTTTTGAGAAAACAGATAGAGAATTTAGAGCAAGAGATCCATTATCAGCTGCTAAAAAAGCATTTCGTTCAAATAAATCATTAAATCCCGTTTATATTTTAGATAATGATACAACACAAGTCTTTGTATATGATACATCAACATTTTTCACAGTTAAGAAAGAGTTTAAGAAACATAGAAAAAGATAAAATTATTGCAATATTTCTGAAATCCATTTATATTTAATATATTTTAAGTGTACCTTGATGTATGAAATACATTTTAAAATATCGTTTTTTTCCTAATTTTTTTATTACTTTTTTATATCGACTTACATTTGTTTCACTGGTGCCATCTGCACCTTTATGAAGTGCGTCATCTTGATTACCATATTCTAAAATACTATTACTCTGCCACATATCACTAATTGAATATTCGTTTTTTATATTCAAAATGTAAATACTTATGTTATGTTTATGATAATAATTGCTCAAAATCATATCATCTGATAAAAAACAATCTTTATCTGTTGAATATTCATTAATATAATCTATAAAATCACTACGAAATGTACTCATTTTTACACAAACTCCTCCATAACCTTCAGCGATTGACGTTATCATACCATGTCTCCTTTCACCACTTATTTCTAAATTTACAAAATTAAAACCAGTTGCGGTCCACACAGAGTTATCACTATCTTTTATTGTATTTTCATATGTTTTAATCATATTTATAGGATAAATGATATCATCATCTAAGTAAATAATTCGAGTATCATCAATGTTATATTTTTTTTCTATAAGAAGACTAATTGTCGGAATAATTTTAGTACCTGGTCCATAATCTTTTTCAATAAGATTAATGTATAATGATTGAGACACATTTTTTGGGACATCATATGTTTGACCGGTTCGGGCAAATATATGCGGTATATTTAATACAATTAAATCAGGTTTTCTGCTTTGGTTTAATAAAGAGTTAATCATAGGTTGGCATTTATGAATTCTTTTTGGAGAAGTAGTAAAAGACACAACGTATTTCATTTTATATTAGATAAAATATCATATTCTTAAATTGCGAATAAAAAATATATTAATATGTAACTACGAACTTTATTGGTTATTATAATGATCTTTAAAGTATGTAATTATTTATAATAGTATTACATTTAAATATTGTATATTTAAATGAAAATTGACTTATTTATTGATTTTTTAATTTTCTTGAATGGACAGAAAGTGTTCCAGATCTATTAGGTTTTAAGAAATATAAGTATCCTTGACGTCTACTTGGTAATACATTTCTTTCTGCAACACGTTTTGTACCTCTTTTTCCTGCTCTTGGTACTTGCCACGCATTTACTCCTTTAATATAGTATAAATATTGTTGATAGTTAGGTCTGATGCTTGTTACAGAACTTGCTCTTCTGCTTCTTGATGCGACTCTGCTTTTAGGTCCAGGTTTTCTCGCGCATCTTCCTGACATTGTTCTTCCTCTTGAGCATCTTCTACGTCTTGACGCGACTCTGCTCTTGCGACTTCTTTTAGGGCCTGGTCTGCTTTTGCAACCACGACGCCCAGTTACTTTTCTTCCGTATCTACATTTACTTGGCATGTTTTTATTTTAAATTAACATAATATTTTTTTTATAAAAATTTATTAAAAAATGAAATTATATTGATTTTTTTAATAATTTTTTAAATGTCTAACGTAGAAAAATTTGCTAATAATTTCGAATATAATAATGGAATATGGATTAATAAGACAACATCAAATCTTATTCAAATAGCGCAAAGTATTGTTATTGATTATCATATTATATATAATGGTATAAATTACATGCCATTGATTAAAATACATGAAAAATACATGAAAAATGAAACTAATTTGTATTCTTTAACACCACATGAATTTTCAGTTTGCAAACAATGTTTTCTGTAAATAATATATTGATTTAAACTATTATAAATCAATATATAAATGAGTGATATTTGCGCAATATGCAGAGAAACTTTAGACGATAATTCACAAGTATTTAGTTTACCAGAATGCGATCATAAATTTCATACTGAATGTATAGTTCATTGGTTTAGATATGGTAGACAAACATGTCCTCTATGTAACAATACAGGAGCAGGTTCACAACCTGCCTATACTTCTCGTTTCATCAAATTAAAACATTTAAGAAGGTATTCATTAACTAGAGAATGCAGTCCTTTCATAAAACAGCAATTTAAATTATTAAGACGTCACGAATCTCGTCAAAAACAAATAATATTGTTATATAAGAAAAAAATAGATGAATTTGTAGGAACAGCTAAAGAATTTCGTAAATTAGAAAGCGAAAGAGATATAAAACTTAGAAAAGTTAATGAAAACATTCGAATTCAAAAACAGATAATATGTGAAATTCCTATCGAATTGCTAATTCTTGTTACCAGAGTTCAGATTCCTGAGTATCCTCCTCCTCTTGCTGTTCCCAATCCAACTCTGACTCAAGATTAAATTGATATATTAAGGGAGATTTTACACCACATAGTCTATATTCAGACTCGAAATATTCATTATCAAACGGTTGATGTTTGGTAAAATCTTTATTTGAAAGTGATAGATAAAATGACAAGTATCCATATCTTAATTTCTCATTATTAAATAGTATATTCTCTTCAGTGCACCATTGATTCGCATTAACTTCATTCATATTGAGTAAGAATGATAGAATTATTCTCATTATATCTTTAGGTATGTAGTAATATTCCTTATTATCTGATAATATATGTATCATTTTATATTTATAAATATAAAATGATAATACCTCTAATTCATTTCACATTCAAGATTGAGTTTGTCTACAAGCCTTGAAATGTCACAAATAGATGGTTCTTCTTTTTTAATAATTGTACTCGATCCATCAAGTCCATCATCTCCATACTGAAATTGGTAAATGTATCCTCTTGAATTCCTTACAGTGCTATCATTTTCAACCTTGATATCTTCTCCCATCTTAACCATTCTACGTTGAATGTAACCACTTTGAGCAGTTTTCATCGCAGTATCTGTAACACCTTCCCTACCTGGTATCGCATGAAACCAGAACTCTCTTGGATTAAGACCATGGATAAAAGAGTTCTTGATAAAACCCTTTGATTCATACTCAGTTTCTTTGTCTTTAATATCAAATGAATAATGAGGAAGTGTACGACGGTTGTTATTAAGTGTAGGTTGAATCCTCTGTCCTGTAAAATTTTGTTGTCCAAGCAATCCTGTAATTTGAGCAATATTGAAATAGTCACCCTTTGACCCAGATGTAACTGTAGACACAAAATTATTATCTTCAGCAAGCGCTTCTTTTGCAATTCTCATACCGTTATCTCGAGCCTTACTCAAAGACGCATTAACCTTGATTTCTTTGATACGAGGATGATGAGTATTTGCTTCAACTCCCTTTGCTTCCATAAAACATTTCATGATAACTGAATTAATTTCACTTGTTTTTGTTGCGATACAATCTGAAATACCCACGCTAAATCCATTATACAAAAGCCATGCATTTGCGATAAATTGCACATTGTTTACAAAATTAATGGCAACTGTAGAATTATATTCTTTATTCAGAATTTGAGTCAATGAGTTATGACTACTTCCAATAATAGCCTTATTAATAGCACCTTCATATAGAACACCTCTATATATTTTTACTGTAGGTTCATCTTTCATAGCATTATTTGTCTTTTCATATATAAGATTTTCAGGGAGTAACAGAGAAAATAGACCTTTTCCATTAAAAGCTTGAACTTTCTTACCTTTCAACTTCATAACCTTTCTAATCGTTTGAATCTTATCCATAATAAATTTAACTGAAAAATTATCACCAGACATACAAATTTGAAAAAATGTATCTTTGGTAAGTTTTTCTTTTTTCTTAGTCATTAGATATGATCCAAGTAAAGAATCTTGGACAACTGCAATATTTGGTTTGCTTGACTGAGATGAAATAAGCATATTTTTAACAGAAGACAATTCTCTCAATTCGCACTCTGTTTCTGGATTTTTTGGTACGTGAATATTCATTTCATCACCATCAAAATCAGCATTAAAAGTCTTTGTAATTGCAAGATTCATACGTATAGTTTTACAATCAAGAATTTTAATCTTTTGAGCAATCATTGAGCCTTTATGAAGAGTTGGTTGACGATTTAGAAGAACTATATCCCCATCTTGCAAATGTCTTTCAACAATATCACCAATTTTCAATTTGTAATATTTCTTATAGGGAATCACAACCTTTTCAAGAAATTTACCAGCTCTCTTAATTTTATCTCCAATTTTCAATTGATAATTATTGTTTGAAATAACTGTTTCAGATCCATCACTATGAACAACTACATCATCTACAAGAAGTTGCGTGCCTTTATTATACAGAGCATATTTCAAGTTAATTCTTGTCTCGCCAGAATTGGTAATAATAAAGTTAGCTTTTCCATCATTAACAAGAGTTTCCATTTTGGAAATGTTATACCTGTTAATATTAACTGGCCACGTCAATATCTTAGAAATTTTTCTTGGAACTATGATTTCATCCAGACGAAGTGTAGGATCAGGACCAATAACCGATCTTGCAGACTTATTAACTCTTTTCCCCATTAGATTGTTTCTAATCAAACCTTCTTTTCCAGCAAGTCTCTTTTTGATACCTTTATAAGGTCGTCCATTTGTATGCTTTGCCTTTTCATGACTATTATCAAAAAGACATTTGATTCTAAATTTGATAGATTGAATAAGTTTGGTTTTTTTACTTTCATGTAACTTTTCATTACTAAGAGAGTTGTTATTTTTAATAATATCAATATACTGAATTGTAAGATCATCATCGCATGTCATACCGTCGCTAATTACATAAGGACGTGATACAGGGGGGATAATCAATAAAGAACATATAATCAAATTTTTTGGATGCGAGTATTCTGGGTCAAATCCCATCTTAATAATGTCTTCATCTGTAATATTTTCAAATATGTTGAGAACATCACTTTCAAGTAACAATGTTTTCAAAGTTTCTGTTTTAGTCTTATAGTTAAAATATATAAGATTTTCAGTAGAAGAATATTGAATTTTAGGAAGAACGTGAGAACAATAAGGACAAATATCAATCTTTTCAATTGACTCAACAATCTTATTAAATCGAATTTCACCAGAATATTTGTCGAGTCCAAGAATTTGTAAATTATCATCATTAAATAAAAATTTATAACATTTATTACACACGCATTTCAAAATCATTGCGACATATTTATAATACATCGGATGTATTATTGGATAATTTAGATTAATATGACCATAATGACCAGGACACTTTTTGTTATCTTCTCCACATTGAGGACAAGTAACATTATTGTCAATAGGTCCCATATTTTCATCGTATACAGATCCGCAACCTGATAGTTTTGGATTATTTACTTCGCAAACTGAAAGCTTGTGAATTTCTTCAGTTGAATATATTCCAAATTTTATTTTCGAAATTTCTTGAATTGAAGACATTTGAAATTTTTACGAAATTTCAAATAGTAAATCATTTTTTATCTTTGTATTATGAATAATATTACTAATACTAATGTAGGGAATCCTATCATAAAAAATAAGAAATTTGCTTCTGGATATACAAGTTTTATCTTATCAATTAAAATATCTCCTGTTTCTTCATCTGGGCAAAATAGCCACACTGTAAGAAACATTAGAATCATAAATAGGGACATTGGTATATTTTTTGTATCTTCTTTGCAAAAAAATCTAATACAAAAAGCCATTATTATCGCTATTAATAATGGTACGAAATGATATATAAAGTTACTATTTAATGAGTACTTTACACATTCTATATTTACATTATTTATCTTTTTGTCTACTTTTCCTAAATATTCATCTGGACAAATAACTTCTAATTTTTCTGCAACTCCGTATGTATTTATAATTTCTCCGATAATTCCAACAGCTATAGAGTTAGCTAATATAGCACTTGCAAACCATGTAGGTGAATTTTTATTAACAATTTTAGATACTATAATGATAATCAAACCAAATATAAATATAAAAAACGATAAATAAGTATAATAATGAGTAACACGATTGTTTTTTTTATTAAATTCATTCATGTCATAATTAATTTTAGTTGGTGTTGATACTTTCATTATATTATAAAATTTATAATATAATCAATATTTTTATAAATTAGGTTTACTATTTTCGTTATAATCAACTAAATCATTATCCCCAAGAATCAATGCTTCTCCTTCTTCAATATCATCATCAATTGTTCTAATACGATAACCTTTCCATTTAACACCTTTATCAAATTCACCCCACAATTTAAGAAAATAATCTTTTACTTCAATCTTTGAAGGGATAGAATTATTTGGCATACTTTCGCGAAACCATTCTTTGAATTCAGTATATACTTCATCTATTGTAATAAATGATTCTTCAATTTGCTGAATACGTTCATCAACGTATTGTCTGTATATGTCATTCTTCTTACGATAAGCAGCTGTTGCGAGTTTTACCTTTTCAGGTTCAATAATTTTGATACATTTCTTTCTATGGTTAAGAAGATACCATGCAAAAGCTTCTGTCATTGCAGGAATCTGTTCATTAAAATGAGGATCTTTTAGAAATCGTTTTTGTTGTAATTGTTCTTCATAACTTTCAGGACACTCATCTTCATCACAAAATTTAGATTCAAATGGATTGATTCTAATACGATTCCATACAGCTTTATCATCATAAGGAACTTTAGGTGGTTCGTTACAAATCAATGCCATCTTAAACATAGGAGTAATTTCACTTCCTTCTTGAAAAAGACCTCTTGCATAAAATGTATCGTTACCTGTCATTTCTTTCAAAAGACCAATATTAATTGTATCACCTTGATCTGGTTCCTGAAGAACCACCCATCTCACTCCATTACCAGCTCTTACAAGTTCTGGACAAGCAGCACTTGATTG
>MDTA01216578.1_pt1 | contig 14103 bp, 12 predicted proteins | sample 811151 | NCBI WGS metagenome assembly MDTA01 (sample SAMN05326648, study PRJNA326480) | marine metagenome | isolation source: seawater | place: Indian Ocean: South | collected 2010 | reverse complement strand
GGACCGAAGGCTCTCCCGCGCGATCCAGCCTGTTGAATCAGGCGTTAGAAAGTAAGCTGCGCAGGTGTGAACACGTCGGTCTGCGCGTACGCGATGCCATGCAGACGCAACGCTGAATAAACGGCCGAAACTCCATATGATCTTGTAGATTCGACTGGGGCGGTGCAACGCGATGAGGCGATGGCGCACGGACTGATGGTCGGGGCATTCGACCACTTTGCAACGGCGATTCGCGCCTCTGGCGGGCTGGCCCATATGCCCCTTGGGCGCGCTGGCAGCCTTCGTGTCAACCTCGGTGTGCGTTCAATTCAGTTGCTGCCGCGATATTCCTTGGGCAGACGGACCTGCGCCTCGAGCCAAGCGGAATGAGGTTCAGGCCAGCCGTGTGAGTGTACGCGTAAGAAACCCTCCCCTTTGAGTGGAACGCAAGTCTCAGGCGTCACACGCCGCGTGCGCGCTGGTGTAGACATGCGTCTCGGCGCTGATGGCGACGACGCTGAGGTGACTGCGCCACTCGCATCGTTTGGCCAAATCCAACCAGAACGCCGCCGCGCCTGCCACGCTATTTGCCTGTCTCAATGTTGCTAGACCGGTCTCCTGGATTCGCTGGAGCGGTTGGGAGTCTTCGACCTCTGGAACGCGGGCCGCGTAACGGCAGCAAGGCCGGGGCAGGCTTAGCCGCCAGGTGGCGGGATCGACCCCAACCAGTTGGCACGAATCCGACGCACACCACGTCGGAGGAGTCTCGCTTGCTCGGAGAAAATGCAGTGCAAAAGCAGTGCAAACATCAGGAGAGGGTGCTGGTGCTTCCCCGTCTTTGCTCTAGTCGCACGGACGCGACACCAGGGCCAGTCTGCGGGTAAGGCCTTAACCCAGCGCCAGCATGGCAGCAAACATGACCAAACACGAAAGAGGCATCGCTACGACGCCGGCAATTGCGAAAAGATGACGGTCAAGAGCGCGAGTCATGGAGATTTCCTTTGTTTAAATAATGCACTGTGCAAAGAGTAGTCATTATGGAAACTGATGTCAACCTTTTGAACAGTGCAAAATTTAACGAGTTGCTCTAGACTCGTGCTCGTTACTCGGGAGAAACTTGGCCAAGCGATCATGAATAGTCACATTGATACCCCCCAGTTCCGGATTGGTGCTGTATCCCGCCGCACGCAAATCCCGGTCGACACCTTGCGCGCGTGGGAGCGCCGTTACGAAGTAGTCACGCCCAGGCGCAGCGATTCCGCCGTGCGTCTCTACAGCGAGGCTGACGTCGAACGTCTGTTGTTGATCAAACGGTTGGTAAACGCATCGCACGCGATCAGTTCAGTCGCTCAACTGCCGTCCCATGAGCTGAAACGTATGGCTGATTCACTGGAAGCTGAGTCAGCGAGCGTTTCCACGCCACCTGTGATCGAGTCCATCGTCACGTTCGGAGATGCCTATCCACCTCTCGACGCGGATGCGGCTACCCGTGCGGGCCTGAGAGTTATCGGTCATTACTCGACCTGGTCCGAATTCGAAGTGGCGGCAATGGCGAACAAAGCAGATGCTCTGGTCTGCCAGGTAAATGGATTACTCCCGGAAAACGCCGACGCGATCGTGCGCCTGCGCAGGCGCACTCGCGCGAAACGAACCTTGGTCATCTATGGTTTTGGTCAGGCAGCGCTCGTGGAAATGCTCTCGTCTCAAGGCATCGCTACGATGAGAACGCCAACGGACCAGGGTCATGTTGTGCGCGAACTCACCCACCTGTACCCGCTAGAGCGGCGCCAAATCGACGATGAAGAAGTGATCGTGCCAGACCGTCTTCTGGACGATGCATGGCTTACCGAATTAAGCGCCTTACCCTCAGTCGTGGAGTGTGAGTGTCCACACCACCTTGTCGACATCGTCCGCACCCTCGCTCAGTTTGAGGCGTACAGCGCGGACTGTGAGTCGCACAACGCGGAAGACGCTGCTCTTCATGCCAGGCTTTATGCAACCGCGGCGCGAGCACGCGCAGCCTTTGAACACGCGATCATCGACGTAGCAGAATACGAAGGAATTGAGATTCCGGCAGGTGTAGCCAGGGCCCTGAGATAGAGAACTTGTCTTGTCGCCCCATCAATAGCGCTCAGAGAGGGGGCGATTCGTGCTCGCTCCCCATCGGCTGTTGTTTACAAGAAAGCCCTACGAGGGCGAGCGCATGAGCGTTACGCGAATCTCACCGCGGAAACAATCCGGGTCCACGCTCCGCCCACGCTGCAGGATGACTACTTGGCGGCGATGGCTGAGACGACGCGCAGCGCGTCGGGCGGGCTCTTCCAGGGATTGCCAATGCTCTGCGGATGGCGCGACCTTTCGAGCCGCGTCACTCGGGCAGACGCTGACAACATCGCGAGTTGCCAGCAGCTCGAGTAATGCCTGCTCTAGTTTAAGGTCCACGGGACTGACGCGACGCCGTCGACAGGCTCGTGAACAATAACGCACATGGTCCCAATTTTTGGCGAGCTTCGACCGCCACTCGAACGAGCGGCCACAGCTGGCACAGATTTTTTTCTCGCGCATGAGGAAAGTTCTCCCGCTCCTTCAGAGGCGACGCGCCCCGATGGCCACAGGCGACTTCGGAAACTGGCAGTGAGCAACCGCTCGTCCTCATCACGATGGCGAGACTTGGTCGGCAGCTGATGCCTGATGAAGTCGGGGTTTGTACCGCGCGCGGACACGCTTTAAGAGTCATGCATGGCGCCTGACTCGCCAGCGTGGGTCGCACACAACTCTCTTAGCAACCACCGATTTTGATGTTGCCGGACCCCAAAGGGGGTCAGTACGTGTCTCAGCGCTCGCATGGAGGCACCCAAATCCATCCCCTACGCCGGGCGCCGTATTCTGTCCAGCTTCCGGGTGAGGCGGTGGCGATGCCGCCCTATAACCAAAGCATCAAGCTGCCCGACTGGCGGAGATTTCGAGCCAGGATGCGAGCTCGTCAGCCCCGCCAATCTGCGTGCCATCCACGAAAATCTGGGGTGTGGACGAGGCATCGGCGATCGCGTGAAGCGCCCGCGTGGTTACGGCTTCTCCGAGCACAATTTCTTCAAAGGTAATGTCACACTCGTCGAGCATAGCCTTGGCACGGTCGCAGTGTGCGCATCCAGGCCGCGTGAACATAGCCACCCCCGCGGCAGGCCTTGCGGTTGGTGCGAGATAACTTAGCATCGTGTCTGCATCGGATACCGTAAACGGGTCACCAGGCTCGTTGGGCTCGATGAACATTTTTTCGATGACCCCGTTTTTGACCAGCATGGAATAGCGCCATGTCCGCTCGCCAAAGCCGAGGTCACTCTTGTCAACGAGTAGACCCATCTCGCGGGTAAACGCGGCGTTGCCGTCAGGCAGCATGCGCACGCGATTAATCCCTTGTGCCTTGCCCCACGCGTTCATCACAAACGCATCGTTGACCGAGATGCAGATAATCTCGTCAACACCAGCTGCCTCGAACTCAGTCGCGAGCTCTTCGTAGCGAGGGAGATGTGTGGACGAACAGGTAGGCGTGAAGGCACCCGGCAATGCGAATACGACCACGGTTCGCTCGTCAAAAAGCTCGGCATTGCTGACGTCGAGCCAGTCAGTTGAGGTTCGGGTGTGAAACGTTACTGCGGGGACGCGCTGCCCCTCTCTTGATTCAAAATTCATGGTGTTCTCATCGTGCCTGTTGTTGCTCCAGCTTCGGGCTGGCCTCCTGGTTTGGCCATGTCCGTGGCGAAAAGTGCTCAAGTGAAGTCAGTGCAACGGCCGTTGTACTCCCAGTCACCGAAACGGGTAGGCTCAACGCCCGGCTGCTTGGGATGATGCTGGTACGCGACTCGGCGCTGGTAACCCTGCTCCGTCGCCGAGACGGCGAAGGCCAGGCGGTCTGACTTGCCACCTGCAAACCATTGTGCAAGCGAGGCCAAGTTCCGAAACATCTGTCTAACTTCCATTGGTTAATGAATCTCAACTTAGCTAGACATCAGGGCCAATATCGAGATATCAATAGGGAAAATTCAGCTTGAACTAGACATTTGTATAGTTTGTCGAGGATCGTGCGCCGCAAGCCGAACAGACAGAGCCGTGCAATCCATGGGTCCCGGTAGTCCTTCGGGGCATGTGCATGGTCTTCTGTGAGGTCACACTCAACGTTCGTCGAGAGCGTAAGTTGCAGGGCTTCGAGAAAGCCAGGGCAGGCGGCATACACACGAGACACGCATACGACGACGGAGCTAAGCGTTGACCGTGAGATCGCCAAGGCGCTGTTTGCCGCGGGCGTTGCTACATTCCAGGCGCCCGCGAAGCACGAACGAGGTTAGTCCGAATGTGATGCTGTCAGGCTTTGCACCAGTCAACGCCTGAGTGTTTGCACATGGGCTTTTTGAATGGGAGCGACGTTCACGCTGCGGTAGTCTGTTGCCAAGTCTGGAGAATCCAAGGGGAAAACTGTGTATCACGACGGCATGCGAACACTGCAGGACCGATACCGCGGGCGCAAAGTCGCCGATGCGCTGGAGAAGCATCGCAAGCATCTCGAATTTACCGCTGAGGACGTTCGACTGATCGAGGCCGCGCCGTTTTTCTTCCTTGCGACCAGCGCTGAGGGCGTCACTGATTGTTCCATGAAAAGTGGCCATCCGGGTTTCATTCGGGTCGTCTCGGGTAACCAGCTTGAATGGCCTGACTACGATGGCAATCGCATGTATCGCAGTCTCGGTAACATCATCGTCAATCCTAACGTTGGCATCTTGTTGGTGAAGTTCGATGGAGAAACGACGCGACTTCGGATTAATGGCAAGGCGAATGTGATCGATGATCCGAGTGCGTTTGAACACTTGCCAGGCGCGCAGCGCCTGATTCGCGTGACCGCCGACTACATCTATTACAACTGCCCTCGGAGCGTTCCGCGGATGGAACTGAAAGAGCAGTCCGCTTATCTGCCAAAGGCTGGATATACGCCACCAGACCCTGAGTGGAAGAGTCGTGATTATATTCGCGATATCCTCGACGAATAATTAACGCGACCGACAAAACGCTCGGCGTTTCAGGCGGACTCGCCGCAAACTAGCTGAGTTCAAACCCTTGGTAGCCGCTCTGCGCAACTTCGGCCAAGGTCTTCCGGTATCGTGGGGCGCCGCCGTTGTAGGCGAGATAACGCATCTTGTCCCGACCCTCGATGTTGCTGTTGTACCCGGTGAACCACGACTTCACTTTGCCGAGCAACAACAACCCGTATAGTTCTTTCACTTCCTCGACCCAGGCGTCCTCGAATTCAGACGTAGTCGCGATCGTCTCGAAGCCGTTGTCCCGCATGTACGCAAGCATTGCCGTTGCCCAATCCACGCCTTCCTCTACGCCGCGTCCGAAGTTGGTGAATCCGGACCCCGATTGCGGACCGGCCAGCATCAATAGATTCGGGAAGCCGGCCGACTGCAACCCCAGGTACGTGATGGGCCCATCACGCCACTTGTCAGACAGATGTTCGCCGTCCAGGCCGACGAAGTCGATGCGATCGAACGCACCTGTCATCGCATCGAATCCGGTCGCGTAGACAATGAGGTCTACGTCGTAGTCGCGCGCCGATGTACGCACACCCGTTGCCGTGATGCACTCGATGGGTGATTCATTCAGATCAACCAGTTCGACAGTGGGTCGATTAAATGTCTCGTAGAAGTTGGTTTCCATCGGGACCCGCCGGGTGCCGAACCCGTGGTCTTTCGGGATCAGTTTTTCTGCCACTTCTGGATTATTGACCCGTTGGCGAATCTTCTCGGCAATAAACTGCGTGAACTCCTCATTGGCAGCCTCGTCCATCAGCACATCACGAAAGTTGCCTAGCCAGATGCGGAACCCGGAGGACGCGTAGAGCTCCTCGAAAAACTTGCGCCGCTCTGTTTCCGGTACCTCAAAGAGCTTGCGGCGATCATGGCCATGGATGAAACCGCCGGCCGTCTTGAAACACTGCGCGAATATCTCGTCGTATCGCGAGCGGATATCGGCCATCTCGGCTGCGTCAATCGGAGCGTTATGCAGAGGCGCGCACCAGTTTGGGCGGCGTTGCATGACGTAGAGTTGCGCGGCCTGCTTCGCCACTTCAGGGATGAGTTGTACCGCTGTTGCGCCGGTGCCGATGATGGCTACGCGTTTGCCGCGAAGCTCTACTGGCTCACGTGGCCAATGATAGGTGTGAAACGATGGGCCGCGGAACTGGTCGATGCCATCGAGCTTCGGCATCACTGGCGTCGACAGCACGCCGATGGCAGTGATGAGAATGCGGCATCTGAAATTTTCCCCGCTCTCGAGCGACACGGTCCATCGGTTGGTGTCCTCGTCGTAGACGGCCGTTTTGACCCGGCACCCAAAGCGCATGTGTTGCCGCAGGTCGAACTTGTCTGCTACATGGTTCAGATAGCGCAGGGTTTCGGGTTGCGGCGAGAAATGCTCGGTCCAGTGCCACTCGTCCAGAAGTTCCTTTGAGAACGAGTAACCGTAGGTATAACTCTCCGAATCAAAGCGACAGCCCGGGTAGCGATTGTGGTACCAGGTGCCGCCGAGATCGTCCGCTGCCTCTAGCACAACGGTATCCATACCCAGCTCCAGAAGTCTGTAGAGCTGGTAGATGCCGGTAAGACCGCCGCCGATGATGATGGTCTCGTATTGTTGCAAGGCGCTCGCCTCCGTCTCCGTTTGCGAGCCGGACGCTGCTCGATAACTGGCTGAGCAGGCGGCGCGCACTTTATTCCATCTTACACAGCACCGCGTGACGGCGTTGACGTGGGCTCACGTCGTGGACGCAGTGACTGGAAGCGGGCGCGCGACCAAGGCTACCGAAGAGGCCTCGGGCGTTCCGTGCTAACGTTTAATCATCTGGATATGCACCTCAGGCTTCAGACGCCGCAAATGCCCGCGAGCATTCCGGCGTTGGTATCGTCGTCAGGTGCGCGTAAGCGGGACCATGCAGTGACCTGGGGCATTATTACCGACGAAGGCCTGGCTGAAGCAGCAAGTCTTATCGGAACGCCATTGCGCCGAACGCGCATGCAATGGATTGAGGCAGCAACACGAGATGCCATAAGGCATTTTGCGTGGGGCATAGGCGATAACAATCCGCTATGGCTGGATGCTGAGTACGCGAACGCTTCGCCGGCCGGCACTATCCTCGGCCCGCCATGTATGCTCTACGGCATCGATTCGACCATCGTGGCGCCGAAGTTGCCCGGCGTACAGTGGGTCTACGCCGGGACTGAATGGACCTGGTATGACGCCATCCGACTGGATGATTCGTTCGAGGTAGACGCACGGCTCACCGGGCAAACGATCAAATCCGGCCGCCGCTTTGGGCGTTGGGTCCTGCAAACCGGCGAAATCGAGTACCGCAACCAACACGCTCAGGTGGTGGCCCGTGCGTTGGGACACTGCGCCCGCACACCTCGTGGGGACGCGCTTGTGCAAGAGCAGGGTGAAGAAGCCCAGCGCGCCGCGAAACGATACCGGTACAGCGCCGACGAACTGGCGCGCATCGAACACGAAGTACTGAACGAGCCGAGGCGGGGGGCTGAACGGCGCCTGTTCGAGGACGTGGAGGTTGGCGATCGCATTCCGTCCGTGGTGAAAGGACCGCTCAGTGTGGTGGACATTCTCGCCTGGTATTCGGCTACGCAAGGTGCTCTCCACTATGGGGGGGCCCATGGTGACGCGCTGCGTTACCGACGCCGCCACGCTGACTACCACGTTAATCCCGTAACGGGCGCCAAGGATGCGGCCGGGCGGGGACATCTGGAGGCCGCAACAGGCCGTGATGTTGGCATGGGTGGCGTTTACGACATCGGACCGCAACGCATCTCCTGGGCACAGCACATGCTGACCAACTGGATGGGTGATCACGGATTTTTGCACCAACTGTCGGTGTCGGTGCGTCAACCCAACCTCGAAGGCGATACGTTGTGGTGGAACGGTACGGTTGAAAACAAGGCCGTGCGTGACGGTACGGGAATGGTTGAAATTGCCATCGAGGCGATTAATCAGCATGGCCGTCAGTCCGCCTTTGGCACCGCGACTGTAGTGTTGCCTTCGCGTGAGCTCGGCGATATCCGTCTACCACTGCCAGTACCGGTGCGCAGCCCGTGACCCCACGTCCTGCCGCGCGCACTGTGGCTGACGCGGTCAAGCTGCCCGTCACGGTTGCGGTTGGTAATCGGTCCACGCATTACGCGGCGCGCTGGTTGGATATGTTGGGTTTCGAGTTGGCAGATGACGCGCCCACGCTCATCACGGCTGGCGAGGACAACGTGGCGCCTGTTGGCCATCGCACCATCCGCTTGTGGGACTTCCAGGTTGGAATAGCTGGTACTGGTGTGTTGGCGAGCGCCGCCTCTGGTGCCGCGACGGTCATTGGCCACGCGGATGGGCTGTCGCACGGTCTTCCGGCGGACATTCCGGAAAAATGGTGCGGCGCATATGGTGCCATTCTCGCGTTAGCAGAAGCCCTGAGCGAAGAGCACGCGCAGGCGCATACGTATGATGTCTCGGCGGCCGACGTGCTGCGCGCTTTTGCGTTGCAAAACGCCGGGAGCGCCGAGGACATGGCTGCGTTGTGGCGGCGCAACGGGCGCATTGCCGTGCAACACGGCGGCATTTTTCCCATGGGCTTTTTTGCGTGCCGTGATGGACATGTCGCGCTCCTTGGCCGCTCGCGGCGAGACTGGCGCAACATCCGTGCGGCACTCGATCACCCCGAGTGGGCCAGCACTGACGAGTTTGCCGATCCGTTTCAACTGGCAAGAAATCACACGCGGGCCGACCAGTTGCTCGAGAAAACGCTGGCGCAATTTACACGTGATGATCTATTGCGCCGGGGGCTCGAGCACGGCGCTGTGATAGCGCCCGTCTACTCGCAGGACGAGGCGCGGGAGCGAGCCGTCTATCGCAGCGAGTTTGATTTCGAGGATGGCCCGGCGATGCCGTTTGTGGTCAGACCTTTCACGGCGTCTGCACCAAGCGACGCCTCCCACGAGACGGATTCCTCGGAGCGAGTGTCGTTGTGCGGCACATCAAGGGCAGGGCCGCTGGCCGGGCTCCGTTGTATTGAACTCTGCTGGGTGTGGTCCGGTCCGCTGGTGGGCCAGATACTCGCGGACCTTGGCGCCGAGGTCATCAAGGTCGAGTCACTCAGCCGCTTTGATCCGTACCGTACGCGAGGTCTGGAACACCTGCGTCGAGAGATGGATGAAGAGGTCTGGCTGGAATCGTCAATTTATTTCCACAGCCTGAACCGGAACAAGCTCGGCTTGACCGTTGACCTCAAACAAGAGCGCGGAATTGAAGTGATGAAGTCCCTCATTGCCCGCTCCGATTTGCTGTTGGACAACTTTACTGCCGGTACCCTCGATCGACTGGGCCTGACCGAAGACCTCATGCAATCGGTGAACCCGGCTATCACGGTACTCTCGATGAGTGGACCGGGTCAGGGGTCTGCGCTGCACGCGTTGCGCTCTTATGGGCTCGTGTTGAGTGCGCTTGGTGGTGCCGAATACCTTATCGAAGACCGGGGCCAGTTCCTCGGCTCGCCGACTTACTCGCTGAGCGATCCCAATGCGGCACTGTTCGCGACGATGGGCGCGCTGGCTGGTGCGTACCGGTCGAGTCAAACCAACATTGGCTCCGCGGTAGATGTATCGCAGATAGAGGCAGCAGGTACGGTCGTGGGTACACCTATAGCGGGTGGGGACCACGATCAGTACGTGGCAATTGTCGACAGCGACGGTGTTGAACTGGCCATCAGTGTTCCGCCGTCGGCCGACGCCGAGCGACTTCGCGCAGATCTGTATGGCGCCTCGCGTGCAACCATCAAGTACCGTTGCCAGGCAATGGGCGTCGCGTTTACGGAGGTTAACGAGCTGTGGGATACCGACGTGGCCGATGTCTTCAACTGCAACGGCTGGACAGAGTCAGTTCATCCTGTGACTGGACCTGAACGTCTGGTGGCTTCACCCTGGCGCATTGATGGCAAACGTGCACCGCATTTCAATCCCGCGCCCCGGCTGAATGATCATAACGAGCATGTGCTGCAAAACGTGCTGGGTCTCTCGCCGTCCGCTGTTGCTGCGCTGCGCGCAGACGACGTGGTGTGACTCTGGCAGCTACAGCAGAGCGGCAAGCTGGTACCGTGCAATCTTCGCTGACGTGGTGCGTGGCCACTCATCAGCGGCTAACACTTTCAGAGCTCTAGGGACCTTGAAAGGCGCCATCCTGTCGCTGGCCCACTCTCGCAGGGCGTCCAAGGTCAGCTCAGCGCTGCCCTCTTTCAGTTCAATAAACGCGGCCGGGATCTCGCCACGTCGATCGTCTACAACCCCAACTACCTGAACATTGAAGATGTCGGGGTGATCCTTCAGCACGCGTTCGATTTCTGCCGCTGCTACGTTCTCGCCTCCCACCTTGATGAGGTCTTTGACACGCGTCACGAACTCGTAGCGGCCGTCGGCGCGCCGGTGTAATACATCGCCGGTACGGAAGTAACCGTCATCGGTATAGAACTGAGCCAGCTCATCGTCGGACATGCCTTCATAAGTGAGGTGTGTTCGCCCTTTGAATAACGCTTCACCCGTTCCGGTGCCCGTTACCTCCTGCCCGCTGTCAGGGTCCTCAAGCTTGAGTTCAAACCCCGGCAACGGATAGCCGCAGGTCGTCAGTTGAATATCCAGCGGATCGCTATGCACGGTGGTCATCGAAATGCCGTGCAGTTCTGTCATGCCGTAAATCTGCAGGAAATGTGCGTAGCCAATTTTTTCCACCAGGGTTTTGATGTCCTGGTGTGGCATGGTTGCGCCGCCAAAGAATCCTACCCGGACGGTTTCAAACGCGCTCGGGTCGAAATTGGGATCGTGCACAATTTCTTTCAGCATGAAGGGGATCCCGGATAGCACCGTGACGCGCTCTTCGCGGCATGCCTTGACCACTGATTGCGCGTCGAACTCGGCAGACATGACAAGGGTGGCACCCTTGACCATCGCCGCGAGGATGCACCAGAAATTACCGCCTACATAGAACACCGGGAACGACGTCAGAATACGGTCGTCCTCGGTAATCTCTGCCGCCAGAGTTGTCCAGTTCCAGATGTTACTCACACAGTGATGAGGCAACACGGCGCCCTTGGGTCGACCAGTTGAGCCGGATGTCCAGAAAATCCACGCCGGCTCCTCAGGCTTGCGGCTGGCCGCAAGTGCTTCGAAATCGAGATCGATACCGCTGCCTGCGGCCCGTTCGAGCAACGCGTCGAGGGCCACGGTACCCGGGACTGCTTCACCATGCGCGAGAACGATGGAGCGCAAGTCCGGTAGCGACGGTATCGCTGCTTCCTCGCCCTTCCCCAATGCGCCGCCGGCAATAGCGTGTAGCCGATCGAGGTAGTTGTTGCTCAGGAAACTCGGCTGCGTGATCAGCACCTTGATACGCGCGCTACGGAGCACGTAGGCCGCTTCGTCGGGCCGGAAGCGGGCGTTGACCGGCACGATGAGTACGCCGAGCAACGCACAGGCAAATTCGGCGAATACCCATTCGGGACTGTTGGCGAGCCAGACGGCGACCCTGTCCCCCGGCCTGCAGCCTAGCGCGTAAAGCGCCGTGGTCAGCCTCTCGACTTCCTTGCGAACCTGTCCATAGGTGTAACGCCGTCCATCGGCGCTGACCACAGCCTCTTTATCTGGAATGCGTCGGGTGGTGCGTATGTAAGCTTCAGCGACGGTTTGTGGTATTTCATTCACGATTACTGGTCCCCTCTAGCCTGTGCGGCGTCATTGCGCGTAAGTCCGCCCTCTACACAGTGTGCGCCAGGCCGACCGTGAGGCCGCTGCACACGTTGAGGTTCTGTCCAGTGACGAAGCCTGACTGGTCGCTCAAGAAGAAACTGACAACCTCAGCCACATCGTCTGTCGTGCCAAATCTCTGCACGGGAATGGTGGGCAAGTATTTCGCCCGCTTGTCAGAACCTACCGGATAGACCTCGCGCATCAGGTCAGTCTCTATGGGCCCTGGGCTGACGGCGTTGCAAGTGATGCCATGAGGGGCAAGCGATAGAGCGGTAGTCTTCGTGAACGTCACTACCGCACCTTTGCTCAGACTGTAGAGTGGCAGTGCCCCCACCCCAAGCGCCGCGCGACTCGCAATGTTGACGATACGACCGAAGCCAGCTGCCTTCATGCCCACGGCGAGCGCTTGGGTAGTCTGAACGTAAGCTCGTGTGTTAAGCGCAACAACCCGGTCAAAATCGGACGCCTCCAAGGCTTCTAATGGTGTTGTGTCAACGATACCGGCGCAGTTGACCAGGCGTGTCACGTTGCGTCCGTCCACCGCCCACTGCAACGCCTCTGTTGTGGCGGCAGCGTCGCTCAGGTCAACTTGCCGGAATTCACCTGGACATGGACCTTCCGGAACCCGCTTGTCCAGCATGAGGACGGTATAACCATTGTCTGTTAAGCGCTCCGCTATCGCTCGGCCAATGTTGCGTGAGGCGCCGGTCACCAAAACGTAGCTCGTCATCTGCAAGGTCCCTCTTTCCATGGCGGGACGCCGGATGTTTGCCAAGCCGGCGTGCCTGTTTGCATCCGTGAGTTGAGCACGAACACAAAGCCACTGCCAGTGAAAACGTCGCGACCACCAACGTATCGAGTCGCGAGGCCAGCTATCTAACGCAAGGCAATCCTGACCGGACAACAGTCAGTCCACAGCAGGCTGAGCAACAGCATCGAGAGACCTGGGGCATAAAGTGCCAAGGTAATTGCCCGATCGCGGCTTAAACATGACCCAGTAACAACCGCCAAAAGCGATTGGCGGCGACCGCCGGGGTCAGCAAATGAACGTTGACGCGGCTGTCTCCTGAGGAGACGGGCATGCCCTCAAGAGCCTGGCGTCAGCAGTGTCGGCTGATCCGTTCCGCGGCAAGCGCAGGCCGCACAACGCGCGGTCCGCCACCAGGGGTCCTCGGTGCAGTTTTGGATTCAGGCGAGATACGCGAGCGGCCCAGCGGCACCCAGCCCCAGCCGTGTGACCTCCGTTTCAATCACGGCATCAGAAGACACGTTGCCCAGATTGACGTCGGAACCGAACGTCTTGATCAGGAATTTCTTGCCCACATAGATCTCGTGCAGTGTACTGCCGATGTATGGCGTTGAGATCTCAAACATACATCGTCCAACGTCGACCTCGTTGCTTAACATCGTGATCAGCTCTTCATTGGGCTGGCCATCCACCATCAGCTCTTGTCCTTCGACCATGGCGAACTCGGAACCCTCATCCAGCGCTAATTGCACATCTCTGACGATATCGCGGGCTGAGGAGTTCGTGTGTTTATCGCCAATCTCCCCAACCGGCGTCATGCCGAGGTCGCGGATACGATCCATCAACTCCTTGCGTACGCCGTCCGGGAGGCTGACAACATTGTCCGAGATCTCGACTATCTCGAATCCCAGGTCACGCGCCTCCCGAAGATGGCGGGGGAATGCGTCCAAACCCATCGTGTGCAACACGTACTCCTGAAATTGACCACCTAGAAATGGTCGTACCTGGTACGAATTCAATAACGCAATCTTCTTCATCAGATGCGCGCGATCGAACAGCCGAGACGTGCCAGTTACAAATTTGAAGATGTCCATGTAGTCGGCAGCGACCTCGAGTAAGTCCTCCAGGCCTCGTAACCCCAGTTGATAGTCCTTGACCATCGTGAGGCCGGTTTTTCGCGGCTTGGTTGTGCTACGCCGACCGTCGATAGGTACAAACGAAAAAGCAGGTTGAATGGGCACGCGGTATTTTCTCCAGATGCGGGAACGGCTCGGGCGCTCGGGCGAATTGTCGGGACTATAGTGCGATTGGGCGCTGGATGCAGAAAGGCAATAAGGTTGTGATCGCGGACGAGGCCAGCGGCATTGGGATCATGACAGCACGTGCCTGTATGTCCGCGGGTCTAAATGTCCTCATAGCGGACTGGAGCCGATAGCAGACTGCAGTGCCGTACGGAAAGCCTTGCCCATGCCGTAAGGCAAATTGAAGGATATACATCGAGCGCGCACCAGTTGATCCCCGGTTTCGCCCATACAGGCATGACCG
>MDTA01047441.1_pt1 | contig 14103 bp, 20 predicted proteins | sample 811151 | NCBI WGS metagenome assembly MDTA01 (sample SAMN05326648, study PRJNA326480) | marine metagenome | isolation source: seawater | place: Indian Ocean: South | collected 2010 | reverse complement strand
TATTGACAAAAACGACACAAACGTGACACGAAGATGTCCTAACATTGATAAAATTTACAATTTTACTGGTTGGAAACCAAAAATAAACTTAGCAGAAGGCATAGCCAAGACTGTTAAGGCCTATTTGGAAAATAGATAGATAATGCAAAAGAAGTTCATTAAATTAATGGAAGGGAAGAAACCAACAAGTGAACCAGATTACACACAAGCAAATTGGCGTGACTTTATCCAGGAACAATTTTGGTGGAAACGATTCAAAGAAACAGGACTACACAGAAGTAACAGAAAAGTTGAACAAAGATTTAATGACTATATGCGGAAGGGATTAGAGGCAGCCAATAATGAGTAGAACAATAGAAATAGCAACCACGTATAATAAAGAATACTATGACATATGTGGTAAAAAAATGATAGAAAGTTTTGTGAAATGGTGGCCCAAAGATGTAACACTGCACGTTTATTATCAAGAACAAGAGCCTGAGATATTAGAACCTAATATTGCATATCATGATTTGTATACAGAACAGCCAAAACTTCAAGCATGGGTTGAAGAATCAAAAAAAGATCCAGTAAAGTGTGGATGGCGAGAAGATAGAGGAAAGTTTGTTTGGAAAAATGATGGAGTTAAATTTTCTCATAAAGTGTTTGCACAAACACACAGAATAAAAAATTCAACAGCAGATATAATTTTATATTCAGATGCAGACACTTTATATACAGCTGAACCTAACTTGGAGTATCTACGTGAAATATGTCCTGCTGATTCGCTTTGTACATTTTTTGACAGAGTAAAACTAAGAGATGAAACAGGATTCTATATGCATAACCCAAAACATCCAAGAGCCAAAGATTGGGCAAACAGAATGGAAGAAATTTATTTGACTGGAGAACTTTGGGGATTTGACAACATGCAGGCTGATCAGTACACAATGGCTATTGGCCGAGATAGTTTTAAAGACTGTAAGCAAATGGACTTGATGAAATATCATCCAGGACTTAAAAATAGCGATCCAGTACCTAAGTCACCATTAGCTGAATTTTTAACACATAATAAAGGAAACAAAAAACATGGCTAACATTGTATATCCATTGGCGTCTAGCACATGGGGATCTGAAGAAATAAATGCAATACAAAAAGTAATTGCCACTGACATGTATACTATGGGATCACATGTTAAAGAATTTGAAAAAGAATATGCAAAACATTTTGGCCATGAACATGCAGTGATGACCAATTCAGGATCATCTGCTAATTTGTTAATGTTGGCATTACTAAAATTAAAATACAAACTGACAGGAGATATAATTGTTCCTGCAGTGGGTTGGTCAACTAGTTACTTTCCTGTAAATCAAAATGGCTTCAGATTACACTTTGTTGATGTTGATCCAAACACTTACAACATTGATCCGAAAAAAATAGAAGATGCAATATCAATGGAAACATCTGCAATTATGTGTATAAATTTATTAGGTAATCCTTGTGATTTTGATGCCATATACAAAATTGCAGATAAACATAATCTTTTTGTAATAGAAGACAACTGTGAATCAATGGGTGCAAAATACAATGGCAAATACACAGGCGGACATGGACTTATTGGTACACAGTCTTTTTTCTTTTCACATCATATGCAAACAATGGAAGGTGGTATGGTTACTGTTGATAATCTTGATGACGCAGATTGGCTAAGATCACTAAGAGCTCATGGATGGTGTAGAGACTTGTCGGAAAACAACAAATTGTTTAAAAAGTCAGGCGGATGGAAAGATAACTTTACGTTTGTTACTCCTGGTTACACTGTAAGGCCTTTGGAGTTCAGTGGTGCAGTAGGTTTAGAACAACTTAAAAAATGGCCAAACATGGTCGAAGCAAGAATAAAAAATAAAGAATACTTTTTTAAAAAGTTTGCAAACCAAGACTATCTTAGGTTACAAACAGAAACACATGAATCAAGTTGGTTCTCATTTGGATGCATATGCACTGGTCCGTTGAAAGGCAAAAGAGATCAATTAGTTAATGCTTTAACAGATGCCGGCGTACAGTCAAGGCCATTAGCATCTGGCAACTGGTTAGAACAACCTGTGTTAGCAATGCAACAACATGTTACTAGTGGCACATTTAATGGAGCAAATGAAATTGAGAAAGAAGGATTTTTTGTAGGTAATGGCGTTCAAGATGTCAGTAAAGGTATTGATGTGATGTACGACACTATCCAAACACTATTATGAAATCACTTACTATAGCATCAACTTATGGTACAAGGTACTGGCCTTTACCTATACAAAAAAGTTTAGAGACTACTGAAGCAAACTGGCCAAGTCATGCAAAAGTATTAGTATATCCGGACGACATGTCACAAACAGTGAAGAAAGATAGATTTGAATATTATGATCTGTGTAAAGAACAACCGTCATTAAAAAAGTTTATTGAAAGACATACAAATAATCCTAAACTGCAAAAATTAGGAACAGAAGGCTATGAATTCGAATACGATGCTATCCGTTTTTCCTATAAAGTGTTTGCATGTATTGATGCGTATCAAAAAACAAAACCAGACATGCTATGGTATCTTGACGCTGATATAATAACTTTTGAGCCTATACCAATGACATGGTTAGAGCATATTATTCCTGACCATGCTTTTACTTCATATCTAGGTCGTCCAAAAAAAGGATTTTCTGAAACAGGATATTATGCATTCAACACTGCTCATGAATATGCAGATGAATTTTTCAAACGTTGGCAACAATATTATGATGATGATTTATTTTTTAACATACAAAAAGGATTTTTGAACACATTTCCGCGAGCTGGTTACACAGATTCGTTTACCTTTGATGCAGTAAGAATAGAAATGGAACAAGCTGGCAAAATTAAAAATGAAGATCTAAATGATGGAAGATTCGGCGGAGCCAGAAAAGCTAAACATCCTTTTATCAATTCAGAACTAGGAAAATATATGGATCATCTAAAAGGATTTGATCGAAAAGAACAAATGCGTAGTAAAAAATCCGATCTAACAACAAATCAACAACACGAATACTGGAAAGGCTTAGAATGAAAATATTATTAACAGGAGCATTAGGTTACATTGGAACACAATTCGTATATAATATGCGGAACACAAAACACACTATTGTAGGATTTGATAATTCTCAAGATGCCATAGACAATAGGCTTGCAGGCGCACTTCAATATAACAATAATTTTAGTTTTAAGAAAAAAGATTTATTAGACGACTTATCAGAATACAAAGATGTTGATATGATTGTTCATCTAGCCGCAGAAGTTGGATATGTAGCCTGTGACGACAATCCAGGACAATGTATGCGAACTAATGTAGAAGGTACCAAAAAAATTGCTGAATTGGACAAGCCAACTGTGTTTTTATCAACAGGCAGTGTGTATGGTAAACTTGACCAACCTTGTGTAGAAACACTTGAATGTAATCCTGCCACCTTGTATGCAAAGTCTAAACTAGAAGGCGAACAAATAATAAAAGATACTAAAGACTGGACCATACTAAGACCAGCAACAGCTTATGGCTTATCATTCAAAATGCGTCACGATCTTCTAATTCATACTTTATGTAGAGATGCAGTAAAGGCAGGATTTATACAGTTGTATCAGCCTAAAGCCGAAAGAACTTTCTATCATGTAAACGATCTTGCAAACACAATTTGTTACATTATAGATAATTTTGACAAATTCAAAAGCAATATTTTTAACATAGGGGCAGAACATTTAAACATCACAAAAGAAGATATTGTCAAAGAAATACAAAAACATATTGATCTTAAATTAGAAATAGTAGAAGATGAAGATAGAGACAAACGTGACTATTATGTTGACTACTCCAAACAAAACCAATTTTACAAAGTTGATAGTAAACTAGATATATCTGGAATAATAAAATACTATCAAGGCTACTAATGAAAGTCGAAATATTTCGAAACACTGTTAAACGTAGAGGCAAAGGTGCATCCTTTGAAATGATCAAAGCGTGGGCTGAAGGCATCAAAGCTGGAGGTGATGAGGCCATATGGATTGAAGGAAAAGGAGATCCAGAAAAATATGCAGGCGAGCCTAAAGAAAGAGTAGCAGTGCATTTTGGATATGGACCTGACAATGCAGGTGATTTTTTAAAAGGTAATCGTAAAAAGATAAGACAACATCATCAAAAACATGGTGGTGTTTGTGTTGTATTTGATGGAGGTGTGTGGACGTCTTTAGGAAATAGGGCCACTGATTGGGCCAAACATTACTTTCGATGTGGACTTTGGTCGCCAATGAATGACGGAAATTTTTTGAACAAAAACTCCCCAGGAGATCGTTGGCAAAAAATCGAGTCCTTTTTAGAAACTAAATCACAAAAATGGCGAACAAAAGGCAATCATATTTTACTTTGTACACAACCAAAAGACAACTGGTCAATGTCTAGAACTAACACAGATCCATATGAGTGGGTAGAAGATGTTATTACAAAAATAAAGCTAAAAACTTCACGTCCTATAAAACTTAGACCACATCCTAATCATGCAATCAAATGTGCGGAAGACATGGCAAAAAAACATCCTGATGTACAGGTTACCAGTGTGTCGCTTGGTGGTGGTCCTACGCAAAATTATAGATTTACCTTTTTAGAAGAACTATCTGATTGTCACGCAATGGTGACACATAATTCAACTGCGGCAGTTGATGCAGTAACATATGGCATACCTGCATTTCTTACTTCTGATCTTTGTTTGGCATGGGACGTTGGTAATAAAAGTTTTGATACAATAGAAGATCCAATCATGCATGATCGGACTCAATGGTTAAATGACCTTGCATATGCAAATTGGACTATCGACGAAGTTAAATCAGGCATAGTATGGAAACGTTTTCGACCTCACATTGAACAAATGTTGAAGGAATGAAAGCAGTAGTAATATATCTTCCAGAGGTACCGCACACTGTACAAGCCAGCAAAGTTGCTATCAATACTGCAAAACAATTTGGTCTAGACGTAGAACTTTTTGTTGGATACACCCCTACAAGAGCTGATGCTTACATCCAAAAAGAAAAATTAAAAATGTATGATCCAGGCCCTAAACTGTTTAGAATAAAAAACAAAAAAGGTGGAGTACGCGGTTGTATGATTTCACATTTGAATGTTTGGAAAAAGTGTATAGAACAAGACGAGCCTATTGTTGTTTTAGAACATGATAGTAAAGTCGTATCAAATACCTTTTTACAATCTTTTCAAGATGTGTTACACTTAGATAATCATCGATGGATCGACCCAGATCCTGACTTAGGTACTGATCCAAAAGTGCAGGACTTTGAATGGTTCAGAAAAGGTGAAAGACAATTGAAAGGAACATATGGCTATGTGGTAAAGCCACATGCCGCAAAACGTTTGGTACAAGGTGCTTATGAAGATGGGATCACAGCGTCAGACATGTTTGTAAAAGACAAATACGTTAAAATACAAGTGGTAACACCAAGAGCTGTGATGGTCACAGACAAACAATCACTAACAGTGCCAAAACAGTTTTATATATAGAGTTATGCATATTACAGTAACAGGATCACATGGATTTATAGGTAACCATTTAGTAAAATACCTACTGGACAACAATCATTACTTGAATTGTTGGGACTTAAAAATTGGAAAAAATATTTCAGACTTTACTTTAAAAAGCACACTAGAAGACACAACAGATTTGATAATACATCTAGCCGCCCTGGCAGGTATAAGAGAGTCATTTGAACAAGCTGACGAATTTTGGCAAAATAATGTTGAATTTACAAAACGTGTGTTTGATGTTGCACACAAATCAAATACTAGGATAATTTATGCATCTTCGTCTGCATGTAATAAATGGTATGGGAATCCGTATGCAATATCAAAATATGTAAATGAATTTATTGCTCCTCCTAATTCAGTAGGACTAAGATTTTCGACTGTTTGGGGCGAAGGCGCAAGAGGTGACATGTTGGTTCCACAGATAATGAACCGTACATTAAAATATGCCACTACACACCAACGTGATTTAATACACGTCTCAGATTTAATTTCTGGTATACAATGTATTATGGATCATCCAGACGAGACAGGAATATTTGAGTTAGGCACTGGTCGAACAGTTGCAGTCGATCAATTAGTTGCTTTTAATGGATTAGATGTGCCAATCACTAAAGGAGAAGATTACGAAGCCCAAGAAAATTTGTTACCTTCGCATAGACTAAGAGCACTTGGCTGGACGCCAAAAAGATTTATAATGGATGAAAAACTATGAGCAAAGCAAAAGAACTATTAGCAGATTTGAATAAAATTACAGCATCCAAGACAAATCCTGTGCCAATGCCACAAGAAAGAATATATCAATTAGAATCTAACCGTGTTTGGAAATCTAATGTAGATGCAGGCGTACAATTTTTACCAAGCTCGTATGATAAAATAGATTGGATAGAAGATCAAGAAATGCAAGATGCTTACAAATTTGTTGACAGAGTGTATGGTGGTTATCCTCCCACTAAAGAAAATACAAAATTGTATGAAGCAAGTGGACGGGAGTATCCAGGAAAATTAATACACAAAAGAAATTATGTGATGACAGACGACGGAAGATTTTTTGATAATTCTGGTTGGCCAATTGAGCCTATAAAGGACTCTTCGGATGCAACTAGTTGATGGTTACTATATTCCTGATGGAGATCTAGCTAAACATCACAATGCTAGATCAGTGATTGAACATGATCAAAATTTACATAAAAAAGTTCTAGAATTTTCCACAGCACGTAATCACATGGTCGATGTTGGTGGGAACGTTGGCCGATGGAGTATTGAGTTTGCAAAACATTTTAAAATTGTGTCAGCGTTTGAACCAGCTCCTTATCATATAGACTGTTTCACACAAAACTGCCACCAATATACAAATATAAATTTATTTCCATATGGTCTAAGCAACGAAAATAAAAAAGGTACCCTAGAAGTTGTTGTGCCAGAACACTTTGGTTCAACAAGAGTAAACACGGATGCAGATGGAGATATAGTGTTAAAAACACTGGATGAACACAAATTTAATAACGTAGATGTTTTAAAAATAGATGTAGAAGGCGAAGAATTAAATGTTATGAAAGGTGCAGTAGCAACAATTAAAAAATGTGCTCCTGTAATTGTTATAGAACGTTGTGTGTTTAATCAAGGTAGACAAGGAAAACAAGCAACACATGATTTTCTGGAAGCACTTGGCTACGTTAGGAAATATAAAATTACTAGAGATTGTATATACGTAAAAGTATGATTAATAAAGTAACAGAAATTTTCGAAGATAATGTTTGGCTAATAGAACATGAACAAAATGATTCAGTTGTCATATATGATAAAATAAATTTTGATTATAAAGTAAAGCCAATTTATTTTACAGCCGAATACTATGATTATAACAAACCACATAAAGTTAATAGAAATAACAAACAACATTTTTGGAGGCTTTTTACTTGTATGTTTGGCGTATGCGAATTTAATTTATTAGACGAAACAATAGAACTTAGTCGTGAAAACAAAAAACAATTACTAGTAAGGCCACTTGTTAATGTAAATTATTTTAACGTAAGTGGTAAGTCTGTTGTTCATGTTAAATCAGGGATGCCTATAAAATGAAAACTTTAGCAGTGTTTGGAGATAGTTGGCCAGCAGGAGTAGAATTACAAGATAACCAAAAGCCATTTGGCGATCTACTACATGAAATGTTAGGCACTGACAAATATTACAACATGAGTTGTGAAGGCACTGCAATAGATAGTATGATCATGCAGTTAGATAATTTTATAAAAAACAAATCATTTGAAGACTGTGTTAGTGTGTTTTTTATTACTAATCCAACGCGACAGTTGTATTTTAAAAATAACAAATTTAAAATTTATAGGCCAACAGGCGACAAATCAAGTGAAGCTAAATTTTATTTTAGCGAGATGCAATCCGATGAAATAGATGAACACAAAGCAAACACAACTATATTGGCATTACAAAGAATGTGTTCAAAACATAACATCACTGACATTTATCTAGAAGGTTGGACAAAGATAAATTTTTGTTATTCTGGGATTGATAAAACAAAAATTGTTGACAAGTCCGCCATTGAACTATTTGGTGCTGATGTAAACAAACGCACTGCTGAGTTGTCTAAGTATCAATCCAATGAGTATATCTATCCTAACAAGTATCATCCTAATCAAAAAGGACATGAAATGATAGCTGAACAACTTTATAATTTTATAAAATGAAGATAGCTGTATTTAAAGATACTGCCGCAAAAGCAGGAAGACCTGTAATGGATGCTTTTATACATTCTATACGTGATGAGGATCATATTGTTTGCACTAATGACCAAAGACCTGATGCTGATGTTGTGGTAATATGGTCTGTGCTTTTAAACATGTATGGACGAAAACCAATATACGACTATTACAAAAATAAGTCAAAAATTTTAGTTATAGAAGTTGGTGGTTTATTACGCAATCAAACTTGGAGAATGGGGATAGGCGGAATAAATGCTTTGGCCAATTTTGCTAACGACGACATTGATCATGTGGACGATTCGAGAGTAGTTAAATTAGGACTTAAATTAAAACCTTGGAACGAATTAGGAAAAAGTGGTCCAATAATTATTTGTTTGCAGAATACCAAATCTGAGGCATGGACTGGAGGACCTATAAACACTTGGCTCCAAGACACATTGGAACACGTAAGAAGTCAAAGTAATAGGCCAATACTAGTAAGGCATCATCCTAGACATAAATCTAACATACAAAAAGTTATAAAGAATTTTCATAATGTAAATGAAGATATTCCGCATTTTGTTACAGGAGATATAGTAGATTTTGATAAAAGATTAGAGACAGCATATTGTGTAATAAATTACAACTCCAACCCGGCAATTGAAGCAGTAATGGCTGGTGTTCCTGTAATGGTGCATGACAGTAGTTTATGTAGAGAAGTTGGCAATCCACTTAACGCTGATATCAATGTTTTAAGACATCATGACAGACAACACTGGTTGAATAAATTAAGCTACTGTGAATGGTTTGTTGATGAAATAAAACAAGGCATACCATGGAGACGTTTAAAAAACAAATTACATAATGACACAAAAACAAAAATATTATATAATCAAATTTAAATTATAGGAAAGGAACTAAATGAAATACATCATACCAATTTTATTATTATGTTTTACAGCTAACACATTTGCCGCTGACATCAGTGTGGATATGTTAAACAAAAGAAAGTCAGACAATGCTCCTATGGTTTATTCGGAGGACATATCTAGAATAGATGTAGGTGATACAATAACATGGTTACCAACCACCAAAGGGCATAATGTTCATATTAAGGTAGGTCCTGAAGGATGGGAAGTACAGAAAAAAAGTAAATTAAACAAAGAGTATTCATACACTTTCACTATGCCTGGAGTATACTACTATGAATGTACGCCACACAAAACTATGGGGATGATTGCGTTGGTTGTGGTTGGCGAAGATACTTCAAACTTGGATACCATTGCAGATATCAAAATTGGGGGCAAAAGTAAGAAAAAATTAGCAAAACTAGTAGAAGAATTACAAAATGAAACTTACTAGATATCTGACAAAAATACCCGAATTCAAAGGTGCCAATTGGTTAATACGCACACCACTTGGCATAGTGTTCATATTACAGGGACTACAAAAATTACCTTTGAATATCGAGGACGCAGAAGCATTTGGATTACCAATGACTGTTTGGTTCTTTGTAGCCTGGGGTGAGCTGTTTGCTGGAATAGGTCTACTGGTTGGTGGCATAACAATAGCATTAAAGGACGGAGTCGGAGACTTTTTGACAAGATTTAGTGGCATAGTGATATGTGGCATAATGACTGGAGTCATACTAATAGGTGAACCAGAAAGTATTGTATACGTATTGTTATATGAACACTTTCATCTTATGCTTTACTGTGGTGGATTATTTTTTGCTCTACGAGGCAACAGAGTAAAATGATCAAGTCGTTTGTTTGTGTTTGCACAGGATCTAAATATGGTACAAAATATGTCAACATTCTGTACAACATGGTCAAACGACATTCTACTAACGTAAAATTTTTTGTTATTACTGATTCAAAAAAAGACTGGCATTCGGACATAAACCAACTTATTGTTGATCCGCTTTACAAAACTTGGTGGAATAAAATTCATATGTTCCGTGACGATATTGGCTTAGAAGGAAGAGTATTGTTTATGGACTTGGATGTTGTAATCATTAGAAATATTGATCATCTATGGGAGTTTGAAGATGACAAGTTTTGCATTATACAAGATTTTAATAGGTGCAGAATACCAAGTTATCATGTTCGTAATTCTTCTGTAATGAAATTTGACGCTGGTAAAGAAGTGCATGTATGGGAAAAATTTAAAAATGATCCTCAACGTATAATTGACAGATTTAGAGGTGACCAAGATTATATGACACACTTGTACAAGGGAGGACTAATTTGGCCACACGATTGGATAATGTCATATAAATGGGAAATAGGATTAGAGCCAGGCGAAAAGAAACGTTCGCCACACGATAAATTTGTATCAGAAAGATACACTACAGAAACATATATCAAAGTAAAAAATGGTAGAAAGATTACTAAAACTAGGAGGAAAAAACAAAACTTACCACAAGATTGTGCAGTAATTGTTTTTCATGGAAAACCAAATCCTGAAGAAGTAACAAAAGATCCATTAATAATAGACAACTGGAAGTAAACATAGTAAAATAAAGTATGGCACTAAGCAGTTATAAAGGCGAAGAAATAGTAACAAATATTATCATCAAAGGTGGTAAAAAAAATTACGAAACAAAATGGTTCGAGAGATCTGTGTTCAATGATCCAGCTGGTAAAGATGCCTACATTATAGGCAATGGAGAATCACGTAAAGATTTTGATTTGTATAAACTACCACAAGACACATATGGATGTAATGCTTTATACAGAGACTACACGCCAGACTTTCTTTTTGCTGTGGATCGCAAAATGTATCAAGAAATAGTTGAATCAGAGTATGATCAAAAAAATATTGTGTATACCAATCATTTGTGCATGTCAAGATTTGGCGGTAAAAGTCACCTAATACCTGATAACCAAAATCAAGGCACAGGCACTACTGCTATGAGAGTAGCAATACACGATGGTCATACAAACTTAATTTGTCTTGGATTTGACTGTGCTAAAGATGGCCCTAATGTTAACGTATATAAAGACACTGAAGGATATGCAAAATCAGATACTGTAGTGCATCAAACAATATGGGCTAGACAGATATATCAGCTTATGCAGGATAATCCTTCTGTAGAATTTACGTTTGTAGAGGGAGATTTACCAAGCGAATTCTTTACTCTTGACAACTGTGCATCTATCGATTATAATGAATTAAGTACCAATATAAATAGTAATGCATGATATGAGCAAATTACCTGATAAAGTTAAAATAGGATGGAAAGACGTCAAAATAGAAAAAGTAAAAACATCCTTCATTAAAAACAATTCAGATTACTGGGGACAATACATTGCTAGAGAAAGCAAGATTGAAATACAAGAAGAAGCTAAAGGCATAGATCTAGCAAACACATTGTTACATGAAATAATTCATGCCATTGTATATCATTCTTCACTAAATTCAGAAGGTGGGCCTCTCAAAGATGGTGACGAAGAAGAACAAGCAGTCAACTCTATGACAAACTGGCTTATGGGTGTTTTCAAAGATAATCCATGGCTATTAGACACTTTAAAAGAAACCATCCATCCTAAAAATAGCAAAAAATAAGGCTTTTTTGTTGGTTGACTTATGTGTGGTTATACCATATAATAAACACATAAACTAACAAAGAGGTAACAACAAATGATAAACGCACAAAAAGTTTTAGATAACATTAAAGAACAATTATGTCACGAAGGAACAACTTACAAAGGTAAGTCAGGCACTTACAAGTACATAGTTGGTAGAACAACCACAGACGGTACAATCAATGGTGTAGTACATAAAATTGATGAAGAAGGTAACGGTAAAACAGCAGGTTCATTTAAGATTCTAGCTGACGGTACTGTAACTAGATTTACAGGTATTGCTACGAAGACAACTTTAGCAATAACAAAGTCTGTGCAATCAGAACAATCAGAAGTGGCTGTTGAGGAATCACAAGATGAAACTCAAGAAGCCATTGCAGTCTAAATTTTTAGACAATCTAAGAATATTAAACGTAAAAAAAACTATCCTTACTGCTGAGTCGAAATGGGCTCGGCAGTATTGGACCTCTGTTCTTAATAATTTACTCGCTTCCAAAAAGAAATGATGCTATATTAACATTGTGCCACATTGTAATATCATAATCAAAGATGAAGTAAACGTAAAACTAGAAGGACTTGATCTAGTAACACGCAGAAAATTAACAAACAAATTTAAGTACGAAATACCAGGAGCAAGATTTATGCCTGCTGTCAGACTAGGCAGATGGGACGGCACTGTATCATTTTTTTCCCAAGGTGGTTTGACATTTGTAAATCTACTTGATGAAATTGTTCCGATTCTTGAAGCAAACAATTACACATTTGAACTTAAAGATAACCGTGAACAATATGACTTGCACTTTGACAAGGTCGGTGCTGAATCTTTTTCCAATGTAAAATGGCCTGTTGGCCATACAAACGAAGGCGAACCTATTGTGTTAAGGGACCATCAAGTAGAAGTAATCAATAATTTTTTAGACAATCCACAGTGTTTACAAGAGGTAGCTACAGCGGCCGGAAAAACTATAATAACAGCGGCACTAAGCAAATTGATAGAACCATATGGCAGAAGTATAATAATTGTACCAAACAAATCTTTGGTGACACAGACAGAAGAAGATTACAGAAACATGGGACTAGATGTTGGAGTATATTTTGGTGATCGAAAAGAACCTGGACACACTCATACTATTTGCACTTGGCAGTCTTTGAATATATTAGAAAAGAAAAGACAAAACGCAGAAGACAATCTAATAGAAATGTTCAAGAAAGATGTAGTGTGTGTAATTGTAGATGAAGTACACATGGCAAAAGCTGATGTCTTAAAAAGATTGTTAACAAACGTATATGGTTATGTTCCAATACGTTGGGGACTTACAGGCACTATACCTAAAAAAGAATACGAATTTAAATCACTATTGGTAAGTCTTGGCGATGTCATTAACAAAGTTTCAGCAGTCGAACTACAAGAAAAAGGACTGCTGGCACAATTACAAATTGAAATAATGCAAATGACTGACTTTGTCGAATACAAAAATTATCGAGAAGAACAAACATATTTGGTTACTAGAAAGAAAAGGATTGACTACATTGGAAAACTGATAGAGCAAATGGCTAAAAATGGAAACACACTTGTTTTAGTTGATAGAATAAAGTCTGGTGAGATGCTACAAGAAGCTGTACCAGATTCAACCTTTGTGAGTGGTGCTACTAAGGCAGGTGATAGGAAAGACACATACGATGAAATTAAAGAAAGCACAGGTAAGATTATTATTGCAACATATGGTGTAGCCGCAGTTGGTATAAATTTGCCAAGAATTTTTAATCTTGTGTTACTTGAACCAGGCAAGTCTTTTGTACGAGTAATACAAAGTATAGGAAGAGGCATTAGAAAAGCCAAAGACAAAGACTTTGTGCAAATTTGGGATATATGTTCAAGTGCAAAATTTTCTAAAAGACATCTTACTGAACGTAAAAAATTTTATCGAGAAGCACAGTATCCTTTTTCAATAACAAAGGTTGACTATGAGTAATAATATAGCATATAATTAAACTTATATGCAAATTTTAACACTTGAAAATACTACGTATCTATTAAACAAAGTTCCAGATGAAGTAGATGAAGACATGCGTTTTTCGGTTTTGGATAACTCTGATCCCAAAAATCCAGACTTCTTTTTTGTACCATTGATATATCTTGAATCTTTTTCATCACCATCAGCGGTACTCGAAATACTACCAGGCAACACACAAGGAGACGTAGGTGGAAAAATACAGATGCCTTTGGACTGGCATGTGTTGTTG
>MDTA01092011.1_pt1 | contig 14104 bp, 11 predicted proteins | sample 811151 | NCBI WGS metagenome assembly MDTA01 (sample SAMN05326648, study PRJNA326480) | marine metagenome | isolation source: seawater | place: Indian Ocean: South | collected 2010 | reverse complement strand
TCCATGTCGGCGAGTTGACCGAATGGATGGATGACAACCACCGCATCCGCGCCTTGCAAGTGGTCCACCAACCGTCGGGGGCACAATGCGTACGTGTCGGGGTCGACGGGGGCAAATCGGGGTTGGAAGCCCATGCCTTCCACTACTTTTACCAAGCTGAAAAAGCAGTACGACGGCAAAATTACGGTGGCGTGATCGGGCAGATCCAAGCCAAGAAGGGCGAGGTGCAAAGCCGTGCGGCCCGACTCCACAGCAATGGCGTGTGCCGAGCCGAAAAACCGAGCGGATTCGGCTTCAAACCGTTCCCGTCCACCGTGATGGGTGCCGCGCCCTGCGGCAGAGTTGAGCACCAGTTTGAGTTCGTTTGCGGTCAGGTTGACATTATGTCGTGGTATGGGTCGACTCATGACGCTCGGGTTGGTTTTCTTGGGTCGGCCGTGGCTGAGACGCGCTGGTTCGGCCCACTCTTCCGCGATTTCCGAGCAGGTATTTGAGGCTCATGGCTGCCAGTTGCCACTCGGTGGGGTCGGTCATGCGGTAGAGCGCTCGGCGGCGCAGGTATTTCATGAACCGGCCAGGCGAAAAGTAGTACTGCAGGTAAAACTGGCGCTGGAGTTTTTCGAGGGTGGCAGAGTCCACTTCGCTCAGGTTCACGTGCTGAGTTTCATAGTGGTTCAGTTCGCTTAAGTCTGCCACCAGCTCTTTGGCCATTTCGTAGGATTGGGAACCCGGGTAGGGCGTATGGAACGCCATTTGGACCATGTCGGATCCCACCTCTTTGGCAAATCGGAACGTTTCTTCCATTTCTTCGCGGGTCTCGGTGGGGTGGCCAACCATGTAGTAGGTGGTCAAGAACAAGCCGGCTTCTTCCACATTTCGGGCGGCATCCAGCAAATCCTGACGGGTCGCGTTTTTCCGAATGATCTTCAGAATCCGATCGACACCAGATTCGATGCCCATCTTCACGCCCACGCACCCTGCGCGTTTCATCAACTTGAGCATGTCGAGATCGATGAGATCGCCTCGGGTTTGGATGGTCCAGTGAATTCGATGGTTGTGTTTGATCAAGCCGTGGCAGATGTCGACCACCCGCTTCCGGTCGAGGCTAAACACATCATCGATGGTGTAGAAGGCGTCGATCCCGTGATCGAGGTGAAGCCGAAGCATGTCGTCCACGACCCGTTCAGCGGAATGACCTCGGAATTTTCGGCCGTAGGTCTGGCGAAGGGTGGCGGAGCAGAACGTGCAAGGGAATGGGCATCCGCGACTGGTCAGGAGGTAACCCCAGCGAACCGAACCGAATCGAGGCACGTGAATCGAACGCATTCGATAACGGTCGACGTGCAGTCCAGTGGGATCGATGGGCGGCAACGCATCGCAGTCCACCACTTCCTTTTTCTTTCCTGTCCGCACGATTTCGCCATCGGGGCCCAGGGTTGCAGAACATTCGATGGGACGCTCCCCATGGCAGGCAAGCAAGTCTGCAATGGTACCGGGGTATTCGCCCAACAGCACTCCCGAGATGGGGGACCCTGGATACAGCAAGTCTTCGCTTTGTTCCGTTGCGTGTTGCCCGATTCCCCAGATTTTCAGATCGGGCATTCGATCCAGAACCTCTCCCGCAATGCCTCGAGCGTAGGCCATGGTCGGGGTCATGGTGTCGATGAGAAGCAGGTCCGGTTGCAACATCACAAGGTGTCGAACCAATTCGTCGCGCTCAAACTCTTCAACGTGGAGGTCCACAATGGTTGGGTTCCATCCGGCCGCATGAGCGATGCCTTTGGCGTACATCATCTCAACGGGCCACATCAGATCGTGGGGATGGTTGTTCTGAAAAATAGCCCACGGAGCAAAGCGAAGGAACACGACTTGCGGTCGTCCAAATACGCCAGGTCCTGGTGTCCAGTTGTTCACGGAGCGTCTCTCATGGGAATTGGTCCGCCGGCTCGCAGCAGTTCCACCGCTTTACCGACCATGGCTGGAAGCGTAGCAGGTGTGGCGGCCATTTCCGAGGCCAATCGTCCGAAAGAACGAGGTTGAGAGAAAAAAGCGAGGTGTGCGGCCTTGGCAATTCGCGTGGCAGCAGTGCGAGAAAGTGCCGCAGTATCGATGCTGGTACCCGCTCCCGCATAGCCCGAACCGGGCGTTTCGTAGAACGGAACCCAGTTGGCATCATCCAAGCCCAAACTCAGGGATAATCGGATGCTCATGAGGGTTTGATGCACGCTGATGCCGGGCAAACCCACCATGAAGTAGCCCCCAACGCGCATGCCGGCCGATTGGGCCCACGCCACCGCTTGTTGGGTTTCGGTCATTGTGTGTCCGAGGCCAGGGAACGAGTTGGGGTTGATGTGTTCGACGCTGAATACCACCCGGACGCATCCCGCTTCGGCCATTCTCTCGAGCAGTAAGCGATCGACTTGATCGACCCGAATGCCGTTCACCAGTTCCCAGTTGACTTGAACGCCTCGTCGAATCAACTCCGAGCAGATGGCGTAAACGCGATGTTTGTCTGCCAAGAAGCTGTCGTCTTCCACATGAATGCTTTTGATTCCATGATTGGCGATCAGTGAAACCCATTCATCCACGACTTGAGCGGCGGGCCGGGCATCAAAACGGTTGGGTCTAAGGGCGGGTACGGGGCAGTAGGAGCACGCGCGATAACACCCCCGCGACGTGTACACTTGAGCGTAAGGAAGCGCTGTAGAACGCATGGCGTAACTGTAGGGTTCCACGGGGAACACCGACCGATCGGGAAGGGGAAGCGCGGATAAAGGGGTGTGAGTTGGCCATGCTTTCTGAGGGTGATGGACGTCGACCACTCCGGCAACTGCCCCCGGTTCTCGTGCCGCCACCAATGTGGGGACCGTGAGTTCGGGAGGACCGATCACCGCAAAATCGGCCCCAGTTCGGGCGATGGCTCCAAGTGGATCGAGGGTGGGTAATGCACCAGCAACGAATGTTCGCAGGTTGCGCACGGCCTTGAGTTGTTGCATCCACGGCATCACTGAATCCGTGTTGTGATGCAAAACCGTGGCTCCAACCCAATCAAAATGGCCAGACAGGGCACGATTGAGCAGGTGTTCTTCGGATTGAAACACCAAGTCAATGCCTTCCACTTCGTGGCCGGCTTCGGTCAGCAGGGGCACGATCGATGCAAGAGCCAGCGGATAGGCCGGTTCAGCACTGACTTTGGGTTGGACCAATAAAATGCGCACGTCTTACCCATTTTGCCTGTTCAGGAGCGACTTGTCAGGAATGAGCCACCAACCCAGGATGGCGCACCCCCCGCCAACCAGTACCAAGATCGCGTGATTGATCAGAACCAAGCCCGTGGGTACTGACCCCATCAATTCAGCCACACTGCTCACACTCCAGTGATGAATTCCGACTCCTGCCAATGGAACGGGCAAGTAGGTGGCAAGGTCCGCCAACGACAGCATGCCGGCGGCTGTGGCCGGAGAGACCGCTTCATCGATGGCAGCCCCCAAAAGGAACACGCTGCCGGCACTGAAGGCGTGCTGAACCAAAGACAGGAGGGTGTGGTGGGCCGTTTTGGCGATGCCCAAGGGCTCCATGGGTTCAATGGCCTCAGTGCCCGGGATGGCGATGTATTGAGACCACCAAGCGGTGGATTGGTCGGCCACAAACGGCATTAAAAATGCGGTGAGTATGAGGCCAAAGCCGACGTTTGGGTGGAGGGCTCCAATGGCCAGCCCAGCGAGCATGGCCAAGGCGGAAATTGTGGTCAAAAACCGAAAGACCAGTCGCGTCAAAATCGCGCGCGCTGGTCGATTGAGAATTTTATTCAAAGCGCCTATTTCAAGCAGATCGCCCAGCAGGCTAGGGGCGAGCACATTGACGCCGTGAGACAAAACCACTGGAGCCACAATGGGTCTCCATTGCCCGTTTCCCACCAATAAGCTGGTTCGAACCCACTGCAGTGTCAGACTGGCCATCAAGAGCACCACAGACCAAACCAGCCACGCCGGCTCGATGTGTGAAAGGCCGCCCCAGGCCGTTCCGTAGTGCGTCCACCACATCGCCAGTAAGGCGCTGCCCAGGAGCGCCGCGAAGGCCAGTTTTACGGATTTGGACATGACTCGAGTCTTTCAGCCAAGAATCCACGATCTTCACTGGGGCCGGGAAGCGCATCGGCATCCATGGATGAGATGGCACGCTCCAATCGCGTTCGGGTCATATCGATGACGTGAGTGTAGCCGGCTCGTTTACCGGCGGACCGTTCACCGACCGGTTCAGCCCGCTGGATTAGCATGAACTTCAAGCCCGTGTTGCGCTCCCGGTTTTCAGCAAAAACGGCGTGTCCGGTCGTCCCAGATCCGGCGAAGAAATCCATGACGATGTCGCCCGGCTGATCGGTAAACCAGCGAATGATTCGTCTCGCAACGCTGAGCGGTTTGGGGTGATCAAAGGGCACCCCCATCTTTGAAAGCCGTCGATCGTCGGATGAGCCGTCTTTGAATATGGATGGAACCCCTTCGGTTTGAACTTCGTGCAGAAAGTATTTTCGTCGGGGCTGAGTGGTTTCATCTGCACCAAACACGACGCGATCTTCGGCCAGTAATCGGGCCATGGTCTGAGGAGGGTTTCTCCAACCCCGTTCAGGGACGGGACACGGTTGGCCCGTGATGGGGTGTTTCAATGGGATGAAATAGGAGTCGGGCGCCTTTTTTTTGTTTGGCCACGCCATGCTGACGGCTTGGTAGACGTGACCATTGGCATCAATTCGGTTGTATGCGCGCTCGCCTGGCCTGAAGGCGGTTTGTTCCTTCAACCAGTACGCAAACGCCTTGTTGATGTCCGCCAAGGTGCGCGCACGACGGTGAGGCTTCAAGGCCACCGACGGCAACCGGTATCGACTGGCCGTTTTGGCCAGATCGGGAGGCAGCATCACTTTGCCCATGGTGCCCATGAGATCATGGGCTTTGAGCAGCATCGCTTCGACGTTGGGTTTGGCCTGTTCGAGCGGGTGAAACGCCGGTTTGTGCTTTGCGAAGGCCACGATGGATTCGTGTTGGACGGCAATGGCATTGGAATCGCCTTTCGGGTTTCCCTTGTCCCACACAATGGTGCCCAGACGGTTCTCTCTGCCGAAGATGGTGTCCAGCAAAACGGTCAAACGGGCCACTTCGTGTTCATCGATGTGAACAACAATTGCCCCGTTTTCGGCCAACAGTTCTCGGGCCACTTTGAGTCGTGGACGCATCATTTCGACCCATTCGTCGCCCCGTTTGTCGGCATAGGTGAAGGCGTTTCCGGTGTTGTACGGCGGGTCAATGTAGGCCAACTTTATGCGGCCGGCATGCGAGGGAATCAGCGCCCTCATGACGGCTAGGTTGTCCCCCTCAATCAAACGGTTTTTGGTGCCATCGCTGCGAACAGAGTGTTCGGGCAGGGGGACAAACGGCGACGGAGGCATGCCGGTCACTGAGTGGCACTCTCCAGCCAACTCCGGATGATCCGCGTCGCGACAGCGGTTCGGTAGGTGGCCGAGGAGCGCACATCATCGATGGGTTGAATTTCACCGCTGACCAAATCGGCAGCGGAAGGATTGATGGCACTTCCCTCAAGGGCGGATTCCACAGCCACAAGCCGTACTGGAACGGCTGCGACCGAACCCAAGGCAACGCGCGCTTGGGTCACCACACCCCCTTCTGTACGAAGCCTTCCACCGAGGACTACTTTGGAAATGGATTGAGCCATTCGTGTGCCAACCTTTCGGTACACAAGGGAGTCGTTGGGGTGGATGACGATGTGGACAGCAATCAACAATTCGTCGGGAGAGAGGGCCGTCTCGCGGTAACCGGTCCAAAAGTCGTTGGCGGGTATCCGTCGTGAACCGCGGATGCTGGCGACTTCGAACTCCGCGTCTAAGGCGAGCCACAAAGGGAGTGAGTCGCCGGCTGGACTCGCATTGGCAATGTTGCCTCCCACGGTTCCACGGTTTTGGATTTGCGCGGCACCCACGGTTGCTGCACACTCGCGCAGCGATGCGGGCAGTTCGCTCGAGACAATGTCGGACCACGTGGTGAGCGCCCCAATTCTGTATCCCGAATCCGTGGGTTCGATGCCGCGAAGGCCGCTGCACCCCCAAATGTTCAGGACGGATTTGGGAACCAGGGCTCCAGCTTCAATGAACACCATCACATCTGTACCGCCGGCGAGAATGGTCGCATCCGGGTGCGCCGACCGGAGTTCCAAGGCTTCCTGCAGGGTGGATGCAGTGTAGACCGGTGCGTTTGATGTGAACATTAGTCCTCCGCCAGGGCAGCCACGACAGCATCGATGATCTTTTGGTATCCCGTGCAACGGCAAAGGTTTCCAGCGAGAGCTTCGCGAACCTGCCGTCTGGTGGGATTGGGGGTGCCATCCAACAGGGCCCGCGCGGTCACAATGAATCCGGGTGTGCAAATTCCGCATTGGGCGGCCCCATATTCAATGAATGCATCCTGAATGGGGTCGAGGGAGTCGTCGTCAGCGATTCCTTCCACGGTCGTGATGGCGGTCCCATGCGCTTGAGCGACTGGAATCAGGCACGAGTTGACGGGAATGCCGTCAATGAGAATGGTGCACGCCCCGCATTCTCCCTCTCCACATCCTTCCTTGGTGCCCGTCAGGCGAAGATCTTCCCGAAGAACATCAAGCAAGCGCGCCATGGGAGAGGCGTCGACATTCACGCTGTGGCCGTTGACTGTAAACTTTGTCACGATTGACCCTCCAGCGCTGCGAGGACGCGTTCGGGCGTCATGGGCAGCGTATCCAGGACGATTCCTGTCGCCTGTTCAATGGCTTGTGCCACAGCTGGAGCTGGGCCGTCGTGGGGAATCTCTCCAACGCCCTTGGCTCCGAAAGGACCGTGAGCAAATGGGATTTCAACGATGCGTGTGATCATCTCTGGGGCATCAAGAGCGGTGGGGATGATGTAGTTGGTCAGTCTATCGTTCCGCATTCGGCCAACGTCATCGAGCACAACTTCTTCGGCCGTTGCGTACCCCAAGCCTTGCAGTGAGCCACCTTCAAGTTGACCGGTCACGATGACGGGATTGATGGCTTTGCCAACATCGGTTGAACCCACAAATCGGCGGTACAGCACCTCGCCGGTGTCCAAATCCACGTCCAAGTCCACGATCGAACAACTCCATCCATACGTGGGGTAGGCGTCGCCGGTATAGGTGGCATCGTCCCAGCTCATGGTGCCGTTGTCTTTGTATTCAGCCAACACGCGCAGGGGAATGGTGTTGGTTCTTGCACGCAAGAGTTGGTCGAAGTCTTCGGTCTCCATGCCGGTCTCGGCCTGCAAAGCCTCCCGGAGTTGTATGGCGGCCTTCTTGACGACCCCTCCGACGACCATGCACGTTCGACTGGCCACGGTGGGACCGGAGTCTGGGACGATGGCGGTGTCGTGGGGGGCGTTGGATACCCGGTCCACTGCGATGCCCAATTCTGCGGCAGCGATTTGCGGGAAGGTCGTTTCGACGCCTTGGCCAATGTCGGTGGAGGCGGTGAAAATCTTCACCACGTGGCCATCCACTTCCATGGCGACCTTGCCCTTGATTCGCGCTTCCCCATTTCCGGTAAAGCCGCACCCGTGCAAGACCAAGGCAACGCCTCGTCCACGGGCGTAATTCCCGATTCCTCCCCCCGCGTGAATGGGGGCGCGTTTGAGTTCGGCTTCGGCTGCGTCAAGCGCATCGTTCAGCACAATTTCGGCACCCGTGTCGTACAGCACTTGCCCGGTTGGGCTTGAGTCCCCGTCTCGGATCAGATTGAGTCTGCGAAACTCAATGGGATCCATGCCGATGGTTCGAGCGATCCGATCCATGTGGCGTTCGACCGCAAACATGGCCTGGGGTGCTCCAAAGCCCCGGAATGCACCATTGGGGGGTGTGTGTGTTGCCACGGCCACCCCTTCCAAGTGTTGGTTTGGGCAGCGGTAGGGTCCGCAGAGGTGCAGAATTGCACGGCTCAAAACCACTGGGGTGAGCGTGTTGTATGCCCCACCATCCATGAGAATGTGGGCATCCCATTGTTGCAGTTCCCCAGCGTCATTGACGACGGAGCGAATCTTGATCACGGATGGATGCCGTTTGGTGGTTGCCCGAAGATCTTCGCCGCGGCGATAAATCATTTTGACGGGTTTTCCGGTCTTGATGGCCAACAATGCGCAGTGGGCGGCCAGCATAGAAGGGTATTCTTCTTTTCCGCCAAATCCACCGCCTGTTGCGGCTTGAACAACGTTGATGTTCTTGTGACCCAGCATCGGTGCCAAGGCTTTGACGATGTAGTAGGGGCACTGCAACGACCCAATAAAGGTCAGCCCACCGTCTTCGCGTGGGATGGCAATCATTCCTTGGGGCTCGATGTACAGTTGTTCTTGATGACCCACTCGGTAGGTGCCTTCAACCACCGTTCCTTCCGCTGCCTGACCGCCTTTGTCGATGGTGATTCGTTTAAAGACGTTGTCTTCTCCGTAGATCGCAACGGGGTGATTTTCAGCTTTTTCTGCGTCCAACACGGCGGGACGCTCAAGAATGGTGAGCGACACGTGATGAACGGCTTCCAGCACTTTGTCTCGACTCGGTGCGGCCAACAGCAGCACGGGTTCTTCGACGTGACGGATGATCCCATCGGCCAACGCCGGCTGATCTTCGGTCATCAAAAAGACGACGTTTTGCGCTGGAATGTCTTTGGCGGTGACGACGGTGACATCGGTCCAGTCGTAGTCTGGGTCGAGGGTGTAGCCGAGCAGTTTGCCGTGTGGGACCGGGCTTCGAACGGTAGCCCCGTACAAACAGTCCGCTGGCCGGATGTCATCAACGTACAACGCATCGCCACGCACTTTGGCGGGGCCATCCGCTCGCGGAATATTGAGGCCGACAGGGGTCATCAGAGGAGCATACCGGCCCAGCATGGGGCAAGGCAAGAGCGTGAGTCTTCCTTAAGCGCTCTTCGCCGCCCAATTCAGTCCCGATTCCCGTACAATTGAGCGGTGCGTACAGGCTTCATCGGAGCGGGTAAGAATCAATGACTCAAATTCACGGCACCGACTGTGGCTTCCAAGAACTCCGTGTACCGTTCGAAAAACTGGGTGTTCAATGGGGCGTTGTCGCTCCATTTTGGGAAACATTTGGGCGTGACTGTTCGCCGTCCATGGTGGTGTCGGTCGATTCACGGTTGGGTTCGGTAGGCCTAATGGCTGAGGGTGATGGCCAATCCTACATCTACCGGGTGGCCCAGTTCATGGAAGGCGTGGGCGTGCCCGAGTTCGGTATTCAGCGGGTTTTAGCGCGCTCGAAGTATTTCGATGCGCAACGGGCATCGTTCACCATGCAGGCCGATCACCGCGGCGTTCGCGAATGCTCGACGCAGTTCTCGTCGGCCATCGAAATCGATGTGGCTCATGCTTTGTTGGCCGACGCTGGAGTGGGAGTGGACGGTGTGGGGTTGATGGAGGCCATGGCGGAATTGTTGAACCAAGGAACGATTCATTCCATTGCCACCCGTGCTGCCACATCGGGGCATCTGACCGAAAGCGTATGCTTTGAATTGAATGAGCCTGAAACGGATTGGGACAGCATTCGGTCGGCAGGTGTGCTGTGTGGATTGTCGGACTCCGATTGGGCTCCGCTGGATGCCTTTCGCTCGAGTTCATCCAAATGCCCTGCATACGCCTCGGTGCAGTACCGGGATGGAAACGTGATTCCAGGATTAAAATTGAGCTTTGAAGATGTTTATGGGGAATTGGTGGGCCCCATTTTGTTGGATGACGGCCAACGGGAATGGGTCGACTCCATGCGTGCCTCGTTGGGTCGCGCCGCACACCGTCGGGTGGATTTTCGGTTGTGTCCTGGAATTCCCGTAGCCGTTACGACTCACAACGCAGTTTGATTTGGATGGTGTAGCGTCTCGCCATGGATGCATTTCTTCTCACGGCCGCTGATCCCCTGACAGCATGCATGCTGCTCGTGGTCTTTTGTGCGGTGATCGTTCGCGCCGCATTCGGTTTTGGCGACGTGTTGGTGAGCGTGCCAATATTGGTCTTGTTTGTTGACCCGCGGTTGGTCATTCCGTTGATGGGTTTGGTGGGTGCGACCAACGCACTGTTGCTGTTGTTGCGGGAACGAACGGCGGTTCAGTGGCGGCCCGTTCGGTTTTTATTGATGGCCTCTGTGGTGGGGGTTCCGATCGGAGCATGGTTGTTGACTTGGGTTCCAGCCCAAACCATCAACATCGCTTTGGGCCTTGTGCTCGTGGCGTTTTGCATGTGGAGCTTAAATGGGCGGTCGTCGCGCAAATTGAAGTCGCCATTCTGGGCCTTTCCATTTGGTTTTGGGGCCGGATTGATGGGTGGTGCGGTCACAGCAACAGGGCCCCCCATAGTGGTTTACAGCACAACACAAGAGTGGGCGCCCGACGAGCGAAGGGCCACCATGCAAGGCTTCTTTCTCCCAAACGGGTTGTTTGTGTTGGTGTCCCATTTCGTCAATGACCTGTGGACACCCAAGGTGTTGCACATCTATGCGTTGACCATTCCGGTCTGCATTTTGGCCGTTCCCATTGGGGCCGCTCTGGCTGCACGATGGAGTCGAGAACGGTTCGAGCGATTCACGCTAATTGTCCTGTTGGGGACTGGAGTCTTGCTCCTTTTGAGTTGATGGTGCATGCTCAACGCAAAGGTAAACACGGGGGTTCCGGATGGCGGGCCGCGGTTTGAGCATCATTGCGATGGGTGGAAATTCACTGATCAGTCCAGAAATGGCACCGACGGTTGGAAATCAGTTTGCCCTTGCCGCCCAGGCGGTGGTCCCCATCGCCGACCTTATGGGTCGTGATGAACGGCTGATCGTGACCCATGGCAATGGTCCTCAGGTTGGATTTATGGCGCTCCGCTCGGAATTGAGCCGTGACCACATTCATGAAGTTCCTTTGGATTCATTGGTGGCCAACACCCAGGGGTCTTTGGGTTTCATGCTTCAACGGGCATTGGGTGAAGAATTGCGCCGTCGAGGGTCTGAACAAGAAGTCGTCAGTGTCATCACCGAAGTTGAGGTTGATCCAGATGACGATGCATTTGAAGAACCCACCAAACCAATTGGACGGTTTTACACCGATGCCGACTCCGACACGCTGGCCATGGAGCGCGGTTGGGACATGGTGTATGTGGAAAATTTGGGTTGGCGGAGGGTGGTGCCCAGCCCGGTTCCGCAGCGCGTTGTTCAACTTCGGACGATTCAAAAACTGGTTGATTTGGGTGTGCTGGTGGTGTGTTGTGGGGGTGGAGGAATTCCGGTGGTCGCGAGTGGGGGTGACGCCATCCATGGCATTGAAGCGGTCATCGATAAAGACCGAGTTTCGGCTTTGCTGGGGGTGCAAATGGGTGCGGACAAGTTGTTTCTCACCACTGGCACCGATGCCATCTACACCGATTTTAATGGACCAAACAAACGCCGGTTGAGTCGATTAACGGTCAGCGAAATCGAATCGATGGCGGCAGCGGGTGAATTTCCACCGGGATCGATGGGTCCCAAGGTTGAAGCTGCAGTGGACTTTTTGCGAGGCGGCGGGAAATCTGCCGTGGTGTGCAGTCCCACGGATTTGGTGTCTGCTTTCGATGGAGACGCAGGGACCGAGATCGTTTTAGACCGGTGAACCAATTGGCGTTTGCCCGGGGTGGGATCGCACTATCCGATCGGGTGGCCGGGCCGTGTGCATGCAGTCCACTCCTCCATGATCAAGGTCAAATGCAGACTAAATCGGTTTAGTCGTGGTCCACATCAGTGTTGTCGAAGCGGCTCTTGCGTTTCGTCAAGCGAGATGGGCACAATGAATGGGTTGTGTGTCGGTAACGGCGCGGGGGCTGCGCGAATGTTGAACAGTGTCAAATCTGGGGGCCGTAGACCGCTTGCCGCGATCCTGCTCGTATTCGGCATGTTGCTTTCAGGTTGTTTCGACGTTTCGGCCGGTTCACCCGCAAAGAATTTCAAGATCAAGGCCAAACAGGTTCGGAATGAAATCAAAGTCATTCGACCTGGAGAACTGGGGCCCTTCTTCGAAAAATACCCCGATGAAAAACTTCGGTACGTTGCTTATCGTTCTTTGGAAGCGCAGCGTGAACGGCTCCGGGCGGGACTTACGTCGTGGACGGCCCTCGACATTGTGGCGTTGGTAGAAATGTCCAAGCGCGACATGCAGGCCGAATATCAACCCCTCCGCGCGGTGGCGAAAGACCACTTGGTGTGGGCGAGGTTGGAAGGCATGGAGCCCGGACAAGTCGTGGCCATGATGGATGGCCCTCATTCCAAGTCGGTCGTGAAATGGATCTCGAACTTCAATGCGCCCGGCCGGCCCAATCTTGAGGGGCGCTTGAACCGCCACGATTTCATGGCCCTTCAGCGGTATGCCATGCAAGGGTTGCCCAGCACCCGTGGATTGTTGCGTTGGACTTTCGAGCAGGATCAGCGCCCCGGACAAGTGGCGGGATTTTTGGGCCGGGATTGGACCGAGACGCAGTTGAAAGAAATCATGAGAATGTGGTGCAACGCCGAAGGCTGGTCTCCGCTTGCGCACTCGGGAGAGTTGTCAGCGCGGGAGCGTCATGCGGTGAATGTCGCTTTTGAGCGTTTGGCCAAGTCGAAAGACCCACTGACCCGCCGTGAAGCCAAACGGTGGCAGGAGTGGTTCCAAAAGCGGGTCAAAAAGGTGGCTTCGCTCCGCTAGGCCGGTTTAGGCCGCGGTCGCTTTTTCGCTTCGGTACTTGAGCCAGCCGACCTCTGCCATGGCCGGCACCAACAGCAGGTCTGCCACCATCGCCGAGACCAAAGCAAAGGGCAGCAAGATGCCGACGACCTCGATCGAATAGTAGGAACTCAGGGTCATGGGCACGAATCCGATGGCCAATATGACCGTGGTCATGACGATCGCCCTGCCGGCGAACTGGAAGGTCTGGTCGATCGCTTGTGCTCTCGTGTCGGTTCGATGGGATTCGATTCGGTAGCGCATCAAGAAATGAATGGTGTCATCCACACCAATGCCGATGGCCATCATCAAAACAACCAACGTATCCGAGTCAATGTCCCCCCACAGCAGCCCGCACAGTGCGGTGGTGGTGATCAGGGGAAACAGATTTGGGATGACAGAAAGCAAGCCAACGGACGCGCTTCGAAGGCCAATCATCATCAGTACGGTGATGCCGACAATGGAGGCGAGTACGCCGTTCCGTTGACCGCTAACGATCCGATCGAGCCAACCGCCCGTCAACGCCATCATTCCCGTGCATTCGACGTTCAGATCGGCAGGCAGGTGGCGTTTTGCGATGGTCTCGATTCGAGTGGCGAGTTCATGCGTTGAGCGCATTCGGTACTCGGAGATTCGGAGGGACAAATGCGTGGCTGACCGGTCGAAGTTGAGCACCGGGTCGAGGGCAGCCCCTCCGCCAAGTTCAAACAGCAGCAGCTCTTGTGCAATGGTTTCTTTGCTGCTCGGTAAGGCGTTTGTTCCGCCGAGTGTGGTGTGGACTCTGCTCAGTAAGTCTGCAATCGAAACGACTTGGTCGACTTCGTCCATGGCTTCCAGTTCCGACTCGAACGCCGCAATGGCGTGAATCACCTCGGTATCCAGTATTCGTCCCGGCTCAGGGGCCGTAATGAAGATGTCGAGCGGTTGAGTGCTGGCGTATTCCTTTTCGAAAAACGCGTTGTCGACCCGAACCACGTTGGTGTCGTCCAACCGGTTCAGCATGTTGGTTTCGATGGTGTACTGATTGGCTGTGTGCAAGCAGAAGGCGGTGAGCCCTGCGAAAATCCCGATGATGGCCCAGGGTTGGCGAGTCGATAGCGTGGATGAGATTGCGACAATGCGATCGACCAATGCAGAAACCGGGTTGGAAAGATCGACCTGTTGAGTTTTGGGGGTGCGTCCTAAGTTGGCTGCAATGGGAACCAAAGTCATGGCCAGCAAAAGAGCAACTGAAACACCCAAGCCCAAGACCCACCCCAATTCTCTGAACATGGGAGTTGGGATCAATGAAATGGATACGAAGCCCACAAAGGTGGTGACGCTGGTGAGCAAGCACGCGCGACCCACG
>MDTA01209469.1_pt1 | contig 14105 bp, 21 predicted proteins | sample 811151 | NCBI WGS metagenome assembly MDTA01 (sample SAMN05326648, study PRJNA326480) | marine metagenome | isolation source: seawater | place: Indian Ocean: South | collected 2010 | reverse complement strand
TGATTAAGATTGACCCTGAACAGTACGACTATCTAGAAGACTTCTTGGTCAACGACTTAGAAGGTCTGCTAACACAATACTTTGACAGGACAACTAGAAAGATAGCACTTACTGAAAAGCTTGGGCTTGGAGGTCATGGTTATCATGGTTACCTAACTGCGGCTCAAAGAGGAACCGAGGGTGTGGCTGACACTATCAAGCACCCACATGTAAGAAGGTATTTAAATCAGCAATATCAGTCACAGATAGATGTTGAGAGACAGATAGTTCCAAAAGCAAAAGCTGGCGACGGTGAAATTAAGATTGCTATGGACAGAATCAACAACCTCTTGGCAGATGAGAAGTATGTAAGGGAACACAAGAACACTATCAAAAACATCTTGTACAACTTGTACGACCCAGAAGACCACTATGACCCACAGTTAAAGATAAGAATTGATGCTATAGCAAACGGTCTTGTGGACTTTCCAAACAGAGGTTTGAGAGATGGCTACGCTCTGAAGATTACAGAGAACATGATAGACATACTCAACAAGAGACCCCTTGTACCGTATGCCAAACATGAGCTTGCATACAAGATAAGTAGAGGTGTTAAAACATTTAACGCAATCAGCTTGTTAGGATTCACAACCTTAACATCAGGTGGTGACTTTGTGTTGCCATTGATTAGGTCAGGTAACTTCAAAGCTTACACAAAAGCTTTGGCTAATTATTTTAGAGACCCAGAGTACAGAAGGGCGGCAAGAGCTATAGGAACTGGAGTCGAGAACTTGATGCACGATAGAATGGTGCAGATGGCTGGAGAAGGTTCACAAAAATTACAAAACAGTTTCTTCAACTTTACCTTGTTAACACCATGGACAAACATCAACAGAGAGATTGCTGGCATGGTTGGCTACGAAGCTTTCAAGTCTGAGATAGCAAGGGCAAGGAAGATGATTGAAAACGGACAGCAGAATACTAAGTCTTACGCTACTGCAATCAGATTCTTGCAAAGATACGGAATGACTGGAGAGAATGCCGACGTAGACTTTATGTTAGATGGTGCTCCAAGACTTAACGACATCAGACTTGACGACGAGAAATCTAACAAAGCACTTCGATATGCAATTATGAAGTTTGCAAACGAGACTGTTTACACTCCAAACCCTAACGATATACCAGCAATGGTGCAGACTCCTTGGGGTTCTATGTTGTTCCAGCTTAAATCGTTCCAGTTGATGATGGCTAGAATGGGTAAGTACATATATGATGAGTTTACACTTGGTAACCCATACCCAGCAATGTACATGTTAACTGCTGGTATAGGTGCTGGAGCGTTTGTCAACAACACAAAAGACTTCATTCAGTCTCGTGGTGGAGAGGACGAAGAATCTGCGGCTCCTAGAAAAAGAACACTACAAGATGGCATGGGACTGTCAAAGATGTTTGCTGACTTTGTCGGAGTAGACGAAGGCAGTATGACTGACAAAGTTATGGCAAACTACTTTGAGGGAATACTTGCTATAGGTGGCTTTGGATTGTTTGGAGAGTTGTTGTACAACACAGCCGCACAAGCAGACAACGGAGCTTACGGTAAACTACGAACATTCTCAGCATTCTTAGGTCCTGGTGTTGGTTTGGCAGAAGACATGTACGACGTAGCTGTCGCTGGACCTATGGGAATCTTTGACCCAGAGAATAAGAACGCTCGTCGTAGAGAGGCAGTGCGTTCAGTTGTTGGAAGGATACCAGTTGCTGGAGGCATAAGAGGTTTCCGTGAAAGTGCAGTGGACACCATAGCTGGTGAACCAGGCAAAGGTGGTAAGAAATCTACGTCTGGAGGAGGATTTGATAAAGGTGGATTCAACTCCAAGACTCTATTTGATGAAGGAGGATTTGATTAATGCTACAATTTTTAGGACCAATAGCTAATCTAGCTGGCACATGGCTAGAGAATAAAGTTGAAAAGACGAAGGCAGACGGACAGGCAAAAGTTGCCGAAGCCAAAGCCCGTGCAACAGTTGCAGAGAAAGTTGCGGCTGGAGAAGTTGAGTGGGAAAGCAAGATGGCTAACTCAACTGACGGCTCATGGAAAGACGAATTTGCCCTCGTCGTGCTACTAACACCAGCAATCCTGGTATTCATTCCTGGTATGAAGGAGTATGTGAGAGATGGGTTTGAGGTACTAGCTACTCTCCCTGACTGGTATCAATACCTATTGTTTATCGCAATCTCTGCGTCGTTCGGCATCAAGGGCGTCAATCAAGCCGCCAAGATGTTGAGGAAAAAATGAGCGACTTAGTACCAGCTTTTATGCTGATGTGTTTTCTTTCGGGAACACCACAAGGTCAAATGTATTTTAGAAACATGGACACTTGTAATTATTTTAGAGATGGTCTGAGCAATCAGACTTTCAGAATGGGAGAAGAGACGAAGAACTATTACTGCTGGTGCAAAATGATACCAGAGGTAAACACGAAGAATGTAAGAGTACACTGATATGCCACAAAAAAAATTACAGAAAAAATCCATATACGCTGAGTACGACGAAGACGGCGACGGTATTGTTTCTGATGAGGAGTTAGCACATGCCGCAGAAATCAAAAGTCTTGAACACGATTTACGCAAGCAAAGGGCACAGCGACGAATGGCTACTGCGTGTCTCATTGCTATGGGTGCTTTTACTGCCGCTATGTTTGTGGTTCCTATTGATAGAGTCGAAGCCCTCGCTGATATATCCAATCTTTTTTACCTTACTGGCGGTGGCGTCGTTTCTGTATACATGGGTGCGTCGGCTATAATGAATAGAAACGGAGGTAAGTAATGTTTGAATTATCTGAAAGAAGTTTATCTAAATTAGAAGGTGTAAATCAAAACCTTGTGCTTGTTGTCAAGGAGGCTATCACACTAACCAAAGTAGATTTTGGTGTGATATGTGGACTACGAACACAAGAAGAGCAAGAAGCACTTGTTGCAAAAGGTGCGTCTCAAACTATGAAGTCAAAGCATTTGGAGGGAAACGCTGTAGACTTGATGGCTTACTTAGATGGTCGTGGCACATGGGAGCTAAATGTTTACGACGAAGTAGCAGACGCAATGAAACAAGCCGCCAGGGAACTAGAAGTAACGATTCGTTGGGGAGGAGCTTGGACAGTCGCAAGTCTTGGAGATTACAATGGGACGAGCGAAGACGCCATGATGGAGTATATTGATATCAGGAGGTCGCAAGGTAAGAGACCATTTATCGACGCACCTCACTTTGAACTGATGGAGACATAATGGTTTTAAAAATAACAAGTGCTAAACGAGGAACAAGGTCTACTGGTAATGTGAGCAAAGCAAGTAGACCAACATCATTTGCGAAGGGTGGTCGCAAGGGGAACATGATGGTTAAGCCATGTCCTTGTGTGCTAAAAAAGAAGTGATGATTTATGGACCCAATAACTATAGCTGTAGGAGCGTTTACCGCCCTTAAATCTGGCATCAGTGCTGGAAAAGAAATACATTCTATGGGCAAAGATTTAGCGAAACTATGGCATGCTATAGATGACGTGGAAGCAGAGCACAATAAAAAAAAGAATAAGATATTTCAAACAGTAGAAGAAGAGGCAATGGATACCTTCTTGGCAAAGCAGAAAGCCAAGGATTTAGAAGACCAGTTACGTCAGATAATTATATTGACCAGAGGCGTTGGTGCTTGGGCTGAACTGGTAAAGATGAGAGGGGACATAAGGGTAAAGAGACAAGAGGAAAGAGCAAGACTCAAAAAAGAAAGAGAGGAACTTATCCAAACTATTGTAATAATTCTTATTATTATTGCTGTTGCTGTCACTCTTGTTCTTGTGTTTGGAATGATGTACGCACCACATAAAATCAAGGGTCTCTTAAATCTAGTTGAGACATTATACTATGCATCTTCATCTCTAGTTTGAACTCGTCCCAACTATCATCATTCTCTATAATAAAATCAGCGTTTAAATCTTCCCAAGAATTAAAACTACTTGAGTGACTTTCGTCGTTCGTTGCGTTCCTTTTCAAACCTATTATCAACCCGTTCAACTCTCGCACCTTGTTTAATTCGTTCGGAAACCTCGTATCGTCTACGACCACGGAACTGCTCATAGCTAGGTTTTGATGCACTATCTCTGCCCATCTGTTCAACCATAAGTTTTCGCTGATTAGGGAGCGACCCCACTCCACTCCAAGACTCTGCATTGCCCATCTAGGTGTCCTTCCATCTAGTAACTCGCAAGGAACATCTTTCAAATGCCCTTCGATATGATTGTCATTAAGACCCAATGCTCTTATCATGTCCTTTATTGGTTTCGCCATTTTAATTTTAACGTAACCATATCTTGAACAAAGCAAGTCAGCACAGAATGTTTTGCCTGACCCTTCTTTGCCACTAAAACTTATGAGCCTAGGTCTCATTTATATTATCCACTTTAATTTTATAAAGGTCGTCCTGAAGGTGACGTAATTTATCAATGGCTCTTCGTCGTTCTTTCTGAAGCTCACTCTTTGTTTGCATACTTGCTTGAGTAATCTCAAACTCAATGTCAGATATTCTGTCTCTAATACGAGTTATCTCATGTTCTAACTTTAGTATTTTACTTTTTAAGAGGTTCATATCTAACCCAGTCCAAGCACTCTTCTTCACAACCTTTTGAGCAGACCCAATCTGCTGAGTCGATTTGTGCTTTGCTATTCCCACAAGTCCTCTTACTTTTTGTTGGCTCTTTACCATGCCAACAGACGTCCCTCTTGAAACAACCTCTGCATCTCCAATCGCTTTCATCTTTAGACAACTTCCTTCCTAGTCCATTGATTACATCTTCGACCTTTTGTCGCAGACTGTTGTAATAAAATATATCAAAAGCAACCCACTCGTGATGATACTGTGAGTTGTTTTTGTTATAAGAAACTAACACAGCTTTCTGACACTTTGATAAACCCATAAGATATTGCACTTGTGCATAGTATTGAGGGTGGCTAAGTTTCATTCCCTTCTTTTGGAACTCCTTAAACTTTTGGTCGTTCATAGATTTGATTTCAAGTATTGCTGAAGTCCCATCATGTATCTCAACAATTCCATCAGCATTGCCCATGGCATGACCTTCGTAGTCAGTGTATCTCCACTGCTTTCCAGTCATAGGGTCTTTCTCCATGACATGCACACCAGCACTTGTCATATCTTTTACAACGACGTTCTCAATTCTATGACCGTCACGAAAGATTCTTTTCAGTCTCTCGTCAGGTGGTGTGTTGGGATAACCTCTGTGTGTAAAAGATAGGTATGCAGTGCATTCGTGACCGATTGAAGAAGCACCAATATAAGCTCTTGCTTCATCATCATCTAAGGTTTCAAAGTAATCTGTAATTTTCTGTGTAATATCCATAATTAAATAGGGGAGGCAAAAGCCTCCCCTATCCTCTTAAAAAGGTATCTCGTCGTCATCTGTACTTTCCCCCTCTGGCTTTTGTTCCGAAGAAGCGGAGGAAGCCTCCTCCGAAGCAATCTCCTTTGGAGGATTGAAAGAAGCATCAGCGTTCATAGGTGGAATAAAACTCTTCAGCTTCGAACCCACACGTTCTTGACCATCTTTCGTGTAGGTATCTTCAACGACTTTGATACCCACTTTCAATCCTACCATAGATTCAATACCGTGTTGTCCTATGTTGTCAGGGTCTTTGTGATTACCGTGAACTAAAAGAGCTTTGAGTTCTGACCTACCAATCCTAGTGTTATCTTCACTGTTTGGATTGTGTATAGTTATCCACTTACGCAGTGTTTGTCCGTCATTATTCTCTACTGTTACCATAACCTGACTAGCACCAGTTTTAGTTCTAGTCAGTTCTGCACCAGTGACACTGACCACATGGTCTCCCACTGGTATGACACTTGAGCCAGATGAAAACTGCACATTGCTCAAGTTAAGGTTATTAAAATTAAACGCCATTATTTGCTCCCTTCTTTACGTTTGTTAAATTCTTCGTCGTCCATGTCCATCTTCTTGAAAAGATTGACAATGTTTCCAGTTTGCTCGACTGCATTTAGTCTTCGCTTTTCGTCTCTGACCTTACCTTTCCAGCCTCTGTATTCGTCTGTGATTACATAACGAATTACTTTGCCATCAGTATTTTGTGAGCCACTCGCTGTATGTCGTACTGCACAGAATACGTTGTCAAAGATTCCTGGAAGTTGTTGTTGTGTAGACTTGCCAGTTACCATTGCCCAATACTCAATGTTGCCATTGTCATCTTGTGACTCTTTGGCAAGAGCAGTAACAAGGAAGTGGCAAGGCATATCACGAAGTTGCTTACAAGCACCTATGATTTGAATGCCATGTTGTGCATAAACTGCAAAACCATTCTTGGCTTTGTTGTTTTTCTCAGCTTCTTCGTCAGCACACTTGTCAGCGTATGCCATGCTCATGTCAGATAATTCAGTAAGACTATCTATACCTATCCACTTGTATTCATTCTTCTTGAACTCATCAGTCTGAATCCATTTGAAAATGTCTACAAAGGAATACTCTCCCTTATCAGGGTCAGTAGTTCCACACCATGAAGTGAAAGGTAGGTAATCTATTCCAGCACTTCTGATTGAACTCAACCCACTCTCTCCAGATAGGATAAATCCTTTTCCGTAGTGTTTCTGATAGTGGATAAATTGAGTGGTCTTGCCCCACCCATGATGACCATATAACAACGTCTTACGATAGGCTGTCGTGTGGTCGCTTGTGTTCAGAGGTTTAAACATTACATTACACCTCCAGACTTAACAGTTATTTTTGAACTCCCTGGCTTTCTCGTAAGTGCGGGGAGCAGTTTTGCTTGCTCGTCGTCAGACAACGTCTTCCACTTTCTCCTATCAATAGAGTAAGTCTTCTTAATAAAGTCAGGCATGGCGTCAGGACTTTGGTATATCTGAACCAAAATATCTTTGTCCCATGACCAACGCTCTTGACGAGTAAGTGTTATAAGGTAAGAACCAGCTTGTTTGTTTTGCTCTCCAGTATCTTGAGAGAACTCTGCTTCGATTTGATTCTTTAACCTATCTGCCTTTTCTTGTAAGTCTTCTATCTGTTGAACAGTAGACTTAAAGTCTTCGGCAATCTTGGCAAGGCTTGACTGACCGTCAGCCTTTTCAAAATCTTCCCATGTTTCCATAGTATTAGTCTCCGTTATAGTTAAAGTTAGTTGTATTATATATAAGACAGAGAACAAAACAACAACAATAATCTGTCTTAAATGTGAGAAAATGTAACACATGTGTGACTAAGTCTTTTATTTAATATATTATTGTATATAAATTAAGACAGAAAGGGGTCTATGATGTTGGTATTCAATGTACAGAAATTGATTAACGACGTGGGTGGCGTGAATGTTGCCGCCAAAGTTACTGGCAAAACTAGAACTCAACCTTACAGATGGATTAAAACCAACACTATCAGCATAGATGTTATCGCTAGAATCTGTGAGGCTAACCCAAACATAAACTTACACGATTACTTTGAGGAGAAAAATGACAGAGACAGAACAGTGGCGTGACGCTTTATATAACGCATGCGTAGAAGCCATTGATAGAGGCTGGTCAGTAATACCTTTGTCTATTGAGGGTAAGAAACCACTTATATCATGGAAAAAATATCAAACAGAAAACACAACACAAGAAGAGCTTGATGAATGGTTTGAGCAAGGTGTCAAAACAGAGAGTGGCAACACCGTACCCTTGTTCAACATGGCTCTCGTAACTGGCAGTATATCAGGTGTTATCGTTCTTGATTGTGACAACGAAAAAGCTGTGCAGTTTGCATTAAAGAATGACATGACAAGTCCTTTCGTTGTCAGCACTGCAAGAGGAAAGCATTTCTATTTTGCACACCCCATGAATGGACAAAGGTTTGCCAACAAGGTTGGGAACACGGCAAGAGATTGGTATCCGATTGATGGATTAGACCTTCGTGGAGATGGTGGTTACGTCGTAATGCCACCTTCAATGAAAGTTAAGGAAGGCAAAGCAGAACACATCTACCACATGGAAGTTGGATATGGGTTGTCTCTTGACGACTTATCAGATTTTCCATGGAAGGGCGAGCCATCTGGAGCAGAGATGTTGGTTGAGGGCGAGTTTACATTTGGTAGTTTGTCGTTAGCAAACGTGCGAATACCAAACCCAGAAGATACTTTGCCAGTAGCCAAGCAAGTTGAAAGACGAGTGGCACACCTTGGCAGAAAGCTAAGAGAGGGAGATTCTACAGATTTATGGCTTGTAAAATTTATAGGTCAAAAGGTACGGCAAGGAATAACAGGTGAAGACTTGAATCAAATGGTTCGTAGTTTTCACGACGAATATTTTGACTCTGGTCAATTCACGAATCGTGAAACCTTAGACTGGATAAACACAAAGATAAGAAGCGTCGTCGATATGGATAAGAGGCAGTATCCCTCTGACTATGACGACAAAGGAAACAGAGTTACAAAGTCTGAGCCAAAGGTAAATCTTGGCAGACTTGTACCCATCAGAGGTACTGACTTAGATAGATTGATTGATACGCTGGGGGAGACTGCGTATTGGTCAGACCCAGTTATACCAGCAGAGACAATCACACAAGTCGTTGGATACAACGGACATGGTAAGTCGTTCTTTATGCAAGGTATGTTGGTGTCAATGGCATCAGGCAAAGAAGAGTTTGGACCTTTCTACGGAAAGCCTACAAAGGTTCTGTATCTTGACTACGACAATCCCAGTCGCACAGTCTTGTATCGTTTTAGAAACTTTATCAAGATGTTTGGCGATTGCAGAGATAACTTTAACATGTGGTCTCCAGCCTTAATTTCTAGCGAAGATGGAGGCGACATGAACTTGGGGACTGAAGCTGGTTTCAAGCTCCTCGGAGACTGGCTTGATGTAGTCAAACCAAATATCGTAGTCATAGATACAGTTCGTAATGCGTTCGGTGGCTTGGAAGAAGCTAACGCCGCCGAATGGTTTAAGGTAAACTTCGTCGCTAAATCTATTCGAACAAAGTACAAAGCCTCTGTAATCCTTGTCCACCATAGGAATAAGCCAGGAGAGGGTGGTCTTGGTCGTGAGGCTGGGTCAACTGCACAGTTGACAGATGTTGATACTCAGTTAATGATTACAACAGTATACAGAGATAAGGCTATGGCAAAGAATAAGGCTGGTCTGTTAGATACAGACTTGCGAGTGACAAATTTTGATGGAAAAGAGTTCAGCCCAACGACGTACTTAGAAGATAGACTTGAGCCTGACAGCAGAATCCGTATGGTTCAGCAGATATCTTTTGGAAAAATCAGAACACAAACCGAACTGCATAGAACTTATTATGTGGGGTGGGCTGAAAGATTGATTGATGGCTCACAGTACATAGTTCACACACCGAGTCCAAAGCAACAAGCAGTTTGGTTATACATAAATAAGAGCATGAAAGTGGAAGAGATTAGTAGGAAGCTCTCCATTCCTATCTATGAGGTAAGAGCATGGCTACCTACTTAGAACTAATTAGTAACTATTTAGCAGAGAAAAAGCATGGTCTACATGCTTTTTCCTCATTAGTGGAGATTGTACTAATTAGATATGTACCTTGGCATGACGATTCTTGTCAAGTGCAAAAATGTTACAACGAACGCAAGCCCTTGAAGGGCTTGCTTTTTTTTGAGAAAGGAGAAAGTTATCAATGGGTAGACGAGGACCTATATCCGATAAGGATAAGGCACGTCTCTCACGAATGCTAGACGAACAATACACTTACAAAGACATGGCTTCCATAATGGGAGTATGCACAGATACACTAAAACGAATACTCGTCCGTGAGGGACTAGCTGAATTTGACGGAGCTAAATACGCTGTGTCGCCACTTCATAGGACGAGAATGAAAACTTGGAAACGGAACTGTCTCAAGTGCCGTAAGGAGCACACGCTCCCTAAGTGGCAATACATCTGTGATAGATGTAAATCTAACAACGAAAGTTATGGGGTATACGACGACTTCATATTCCATGACGGCTCAGTTTCCAAGGAGTGATTATGAGTAGACAAAAAAGAAAAGGCGACGGTTACGAAAGAGAGATTGCAAAGTTTCTCGACGAAGTAATCTACGGTGGCGTAGGCAACATACAACGAGCCATGCTGAGTGGAGGCGGTAGAAATATCGGTGGCGGAGGAATGCCAGATATAACTGGGACACCACATGTTTGGGTTGAAGCCAAACGAACAGAGAAGTTCAAACCATACGAAGCCATGGCACAAGCCGAGGCTGGGATACAAAATACAAAATCAAAAGACATGCCAGTCGTAATGCAACGACGAAACCAAATGGCAACAGGAGAATCCCTGTGCGTCATGCGTTTGCGTGACTGGGAGGTTTTGTACAGGTGTTTCCTGTGGGCTACTGGGCATGAAACGATTGATAGTAACGACGAAGAGTATATAGAGTTCTTTCCTGAAGGGGACGAAACATCAATAAGGAGTAGGTTACAATCAAGTAATCTAAAACTTGTGGTGAATAATAATGGCTCCAAAGAGAAAGAAGAAACAAGTTAACTTATCCGTTGGGCGTGGCGAGAAACGCTCTGTTAAACAAGGCGGTGGACTTACCGCAAAAGGCAGAGCTAAATACAATAGAGCTACTGGTTCAAAACTAAAAGCTCCCGTGACTGGGAAAGTTAAACCAGGAAGTAAAGCCGCCAAACGTCGTAAGTCTTTTTGTGCACGTTCCAGGGGCTGGACAGGACCGAGGGGCAAAGCCGCAAGACGTAGATGGAAGTGTTAGGAGGATTAAATGTCGTACACACAAACTAAAGTTACATATATCGGAACCGACGAAAATGAGTTGGAGCTTGAGAAGAAAGGCGTGAAGCCTGACTACTACGAGTACGACCAAGCGATTGCAAACGGAGACATCAAGACCAACTACGACAACTTACAAACAACGTGGCACAAAGACGGAGTTATGCAAACCGAAGGTGTCCGTGGAAATATGGGCGAAAGTAGATACCACACTGGAGGTGGGTATTTTAACGAGTGGTTAGGATATGGAAACAACCACAGCGTAGAAGAGTTCAAAAAGATACGACCAAATTACAATCCAAGAGAGGGTGGGTATGTCAAGGCAGTTTACTTCAAGAGTGAGAACGACCAAAACAGTGCCAACACAGAAGAGAACACAAACATTCCACACTATGGAGACGGAAGCAACCCAACCGCAATCAGCCATCATCTAACACATATTAATGGGTTGTATTGTAACTACACACCAGTTCTCAACGATAGCCTTATTAAAATTTCTTGTAGGTATACTGCTTACAACGCCACTGGTAGTTACCCAATATGGAACTGGGGACTATGGGTAGCCAAGCGTTGGATAACTGGTGGTTGGGAAAGACATTATGCAATGGGAACATTGTCCGTTGAACACAAAGTCTATTGTAATTCATGGGGGTCAGGTAAACAACTTGACGTAACCTTTGGATTCAACAGTTATAACAACTCACATAGGGCTGGCATATACACAAATTCACAACCAGCATACAGTCGATATATGAGTGTAGAAGAATACAGAAACGCAAACCCATACGGTCCAGCAGTTATGGCTTGGACACATGAAAACGCCCAAAACTTATAGGAAGGAGAAAGCAATGGTAGCAAGAGTATCAGCTAGAAAGAGAAGCATGGCTTCCAAGTATGGAAAAGCCAAGACAGTCTCAGGCAAAGGCAAGAATTATAAAGCCGCTGGTGTTGGACGATTGAAAAAAGCATCTGCTCGTCGTCGTTCAGTCACACGATAGTGCAAGACATATTCAAGTCGACGAACTTCACGTCGCCCCTATACAGACGTTGCAAGGGGTGTCGTGAGTTCGTTGATATACTTAAATTTCCAATGAATGGCAACACATGTCAGACGTGTATTCAGACAAAGCAGAAGAAAACAGAAAGAAATACCCAGAAGTAGCTAAGTTGGTTGACGAAGTACGCAAGTATTTCCCTGGGGCAAAGGTCGTCAGCATAAAACCTAATCCCAAATCTTCCGACGTTCGTCCCACTGATAGTCCTTGACTGCATCATTGTGGACTTTCTCTGCCTCTGATAACTTTTCAATCGACAGTTTGTATCCTAAGTAGTTCAAGACTGCTTGTACGTTGTACAGATTAGCACCATTCTTAGTTCTCCATCTGCTGATGGTTCGATAGCCGAAGCCACAGTCCTCCTCAATCTTGGTCACAGACTTATCGCTCTTGCCGATAAGTTCCATAACTTCTTTTATGATTGGGTCTGTCATCTTGCACTCCTTACGAATGACTTGGCTCTCGACGGAATGAATCCACGATAACGTAACGTCATGGCAATGTCGGAGTGTCCCATTAAATACTTGAGGTCGCCGAGGTCAGCACCAGCCTTCGCTGTCAAATAAGCAAAGGTATGTCGTAGGTCGTGTATCCTGACTGGTTTGATGCCGAGGTCGTGACACGTCTGCTTCAGAACTTTGCCGAGTGTTGCCGAGGCTACTTGTGGCGACGAAAAAATATTTAAATTTTTTGGCATGTCACCTGAGTGAATCAGGGACGTGATGTCGTTAGTCATTGGTATCTCACGAAACAAAGATTTGCCCAGGTGTTGCCGTTCGATTCTGGTCACGTCGCCACAAAAAGAAAAATTAGTGAGCCTTAACATTTCGTTAAGTCTCGCTCCAGTGTCTATGAGTAATAAAAAATGGGGGTAAAATTTAGGGTGGGTAATTTTAATTCTGTTCAAGACGGCTGTCGCCTCGTCAGATTCTAAGTGTACGTCTCGTTCGTCGTTGACCTTGGGCATCTTGATGTCAGGGCAACGGTATTCGTAGTAAATCTTTTCAGCATAACGTAGCACTGCTCGTAGTTGGTTGAGTTCTCTCTTAATTGTATTGGGACGTAGTCCTCTGTCTGCTAGTCGCAATGAGTAATCAACAATCGTCTTCGTCCCAATCATTCTAATATTGGTGTTCTTGAAGTAGTGTCTTAGTTTATCGAGTCGACGTTCAACGTCATTATTGAGAGTGCCCTCAAGATGTTTCCAAGCACGATACTCTTGGACCGCACAATCAAAGCTTACGTCTTCGTCTTTTGTTTTTAGTTGTAACATAAAATGTCTCCTATAGTTGTCTCATATATGTTACATTTTCTCACAGAAAAAACAAGAAGAATATATTGTGTAGATGTAATAGTGTGGTATTATGTATCTGCATAAGATGCTCTTGGTTGATTTGAATTTTGCCTTAATTAAAATCTTCCATGGTTGTAGGTAGAAGAGGGGTAGTTGGTTGACTACCCCTCTTTTCTTTTCACATTCTTTTTCAAGTCGTACTCGTGAAAGATAGTGCCTAGTTCTTCGTTGCCTACCCACTGCTCTTCAATCCACTTCTTCACGACAGTGCCATCTTTGAGTTTCATGTATCTGTCGTGACCACGACGTTTATGTCTTCGCTTTGGTGAACCAACATTTTTGAACTTCCTCGTGTAGTAAGTAACACCATGAGGCTTTGGTAACTCCAGCGTGAGGATTCTCATTTCGTTCCTCGGCATACGTCGTCCATACATAGTCCTTGGTTGGTATACCTTTGGACTCTCTTTCTGAATCACGAAGTGTGGGTAATTAATCAAGCAGTTCAGAGCGACGATAAATCTCATGTCGCCATTCATTGAGTCAGACGAACCAATAAAGTTCTGCTCAATATTATTCTGCATGTATTCTTCAGAGAACCATGAGTAAACCATTTCGTGAAACGATACACTCATAAGTTCAGCTATCTTTGTCAGATAACGTGTCGCAATCTTCTCGTGTATCTTCCAATACGTCGAGCCAAAACCTTTCATGGCAGACTGTAGTCTTACCTTGTCATGGTCTTCCATATTCTTTTTCTCACTACGAGTTGCCCTATTACCGAATGCAGTGTGGTCACTAAGCAATTCTTTAGTCGTCATTGGCTCCAAGCTGAGATAGTAACTCATTGGAGTAAACATAATCTTGCCTTGAATGGTCGAGTAACAGTTATAGTAATAGCCCATCTCAGAAAACGACGAGTGCCTATATTTTCTCTGCGGCGAATTAGGAACATTCAGTG
>MDTA01118557.1_pt1 | contig 14105 bp, 4 predicted proteins | sample 811151 | NCBI WGS metagenome assembly MDTA01 (sample SAMN05326648, study PRJNA326480) | marine metagenome | isolation source: seawater | place: Indian Ocean: South | collected 2010 | reverse complement strand
CTCCATTATCAAGACCACCGATGATGTTAAATACTTCATCAGAGTTCGCAGATGTCTTATCAATAAATATGTGGTTTAGACCGTTTAGAAACTGATCTTCTGTTCCTGTATTTGTGTGGAGAGGGATGTCCTGTCTGCCAAAGCGAGGCATGATTGCTTCGGGTAGAACAAAGGCCGCGTTCTTAGTTGAGAGGAACATTTCTGATCCTGTCGGATCTACATCAATCTGTGATGAGTTCCAATGCTCTGGAACAAGAGATGTCTTTGTTTGTGTAAGGACACCATTTGCAGTGAGGTTATTAGCAGTCGCTTTGTTGATGATGACAGTTTTATTTTGGAAAGGTCGAAGAACGACAGTCTTGCTGTTTTCATCTGTAAATGCTTCTGCTTCACGATCTGCTTCCTCATTGATGATACGACCACCCATTTGGCTAGGCTGTGCAACACCGATAGGGAGATTTGATGAGGGCAGTCTGTTCCAAAGAGAAACATGGTTCTTCGTTGGTAAATCTATCTCGTTTCCTACGAGGGGTAGATTAGAGAAATCATTTCCATGTAAAACGGACTTAGAGTTATTAAGGAACTCTCCAGTTGAGATGTCGGGAACTAAGCCGATTTTGTGGATGTCCTCTGCAACATTAGCTGTACCACCTGTTGCAGATGGGTATAGGACAGAGACACCAAGTTGGAACTCGCTTGTGATAGAGAGCTTACCTAGCGTTGGGGGGTTCGCACCTATAGCGTGAGGTTCAGACTCCGTAATGGCGATCAAAACCTCATTATCTGTATTGTCGAGGTCTTGTGTTCTGAACTCGATTTTCAAACTGTTATCGTCATCCAAACCTGCATTTCTATTAATGTCATCAATAGGCTTAAGAATGATAAATCCAACTTTGCTTCCACCACCTACCGTAGGGTCCCAAACATCAGTAGTGTCATTTGACTTGTAATAAGTAGCATTAGGTGTGTCTGTATCATCGTTTAAGAGGTCTACTACTTTAAACACACCGTTGTTTTGTTGTCCATTCACTGTAGGATCACCGTAAATGACAGCATATAGACTAGAGTGATCCCCACTCGTGTCATATCCATTGTTGGTTACGAGATTTTCGAGGTTTCTTACAGCGAGAGGTATATCATCTCCACTAGCACCCAATCTGACAGCAACGACTTGTTCGGTAGCTGTATTTGCTCCTGTTTTCTGATCCGAAACAACACTTGATTGGTTAATAGCCTCTGGTCGATATAAGTAGCGATAGTTTTGAGTTATATCATTGTCTGGAGTGCTTGCTAAGAATTGATCTTCGTGCTTTGGTTTACCTAGAACGATGAATGGTCTTTCAAAGTTTGAAGCGAGAGTCGGGTAGTGTAGTTGACCATGATTTTCACCAACCTCTTCGATAGTGAATGAAGGTCTTTTTACCGAAGCATCTCTTACTTCTCTTGGAGCGATAAAACGAACACCTCTTGCTTGGGCAGTATCTGTACCGTCAATCTGATTGACCCCATAAGCTAGGTTTGTTGTACTACTGTCGAGAGTGAGTTTGATCCAAGATCCAGACCTAATCCCTGGTGCTATATCATAAATGAAAGCACTTGGATCTAAGTCAGGTCCTATTGTCCATGATACAGCGTTAGCTTGATTGAGGGGAGTTGTTGTTACTCCAAATTGGTCTTTAGCACTAGGAAGGTTAAGGTATAGAGTCAATCCCATTTGAGGAACAGAGGCATCAGACCATGTGTCTCTAAAACCGTTGGGCCAATCCATAGGGTGTGTTTGAGCAGAAGATTGTTGGTCGATCATAGAAACTTCTTCTACTGTCGTTCCTGCTGTAGTGTTGTTTTGTAGGTTCTGTTTGTAAGCAGTCTTTAAGTTCCCGAATAAGAGATCAGAAAGAGAGCTTTCAAGTAATGATTGGTAATCCCACTCACCGAGAGTGGTGGCATGACGCATATCGAATAGATCATCAGCATGGATCTCATCGGCAAACTTACCATCGGGTCGGTTGTTAAAGAGAACAACATTTGTTCCTGCCGAGTGGTACTTACTTTGTGTACCACCCTCACCTCTTGCTTCAATCGTAATACGATCTGGAGCAGTAACAAACCCACTTACTCTAATGATTTCTTTATTAAGACCTTCACCAAGAACCAAGTATCTTTCAGAACCATAAAGGTCAGCATCGTCAAGACCCGAACCAACACCGTTAAGGAGTTCGACATTACCTGTATTTCCTGCGTCTAATGAGTTAGCAAGTGTCGCTTGTGTAAGCCCCCTTGCATCAGCACTAGTAGTTGATGAGGGTTTACGGTTTATCGCACCATTCTGATTAGCATTCTGTGCGTTTACAGAAGCGACATAAGCGTTATCATTCCTACGAGTGATTGCACAAATAGGGATGCCATAAACGATGTTCTCGGACAAGAAATCGCTCAGTGCTGTGTTAGGCACATTAGGGTCGCCACCTAGAGGATTCCCATCACTTGTCATGTGAGCGATCCAAAGACCTGCATCACCACTAGCATATTGGTTATTGAATACACAATTATCATCGGGTGCGTCTAGTGGTCCTTGACCTTTCACTCTAGTGCTAGACATACCTTCTAGGTGATCGTAGATGTTTATATCTTTAACGACTCTAAAGCGATACTGAACTTGAATACGCTTTGTGGTTTCAAATCCAACATTGGAGTCTACCATCTCATCGTCTAGTCCTGCACCACTGACATTACCGTTGGAATAAACGGTAGTCGTAGTCGGTTTGACTTTGAGGAGGGTGGCATCTGGTAGTGCGTTGTCAGCAGAGATAATAGCTTTCCACACCTCAAGAAATACGAAATCTACTCGGTTATCTTGGGTAGGGGGAGGGTCGAGTTTAATCATAGACTCTTCAATGTCGAGAACGAGTCCGTTGACAAGGGCTTTTAAAGGCTTGATCTTTAAAAAGTTTGACCACAGGGGGTGAAACTCAAAGTCTCGATCAGCAGTTCTAGGGTTCATTAAGATACCACTGTGTGCTGTTGCCGATACTGTCTTTGAGAGGTTATCTGTAGCGAGTTGACCTACGAGGTTAAGCTCACTATCGAGAGGTGGCTTACCTGCTTGCCATACTACATTTGTGTATTGGCGATTGGTCGTATCTACTGTCCTACTAACTGTACTCTTAAAATCGTCAGCCATTTTTAATCCCTTTTATGTTATCAATACATCAATGTGTATGAGAGGAGTGTGAGATCAGCATCTGTGTAGTTTACCCATGCTAGTCTGATCGTATCGACAGCACCATTGAATGAGAAAACATTTAGATTGTCGATCTCTTGGTATGTACTACCATCACTAGATATAAAACATCTAAGACGATTAGACGCATCATATTCGGTGTTTGTGTAAGACACTGAACCTGTACGATTTGCTGTCTTTGCTGTTTGTGGTGGAGTCGTTCTCTCTGTGTCGGACAAAGAGCGATCTTTAATGTAGCTCTTTAAGGCACTCCTAAAGTACACAAAGAAATCGTTTCGACCTAGACCATCGGAGGTACTTCCTGCTATATCAATCTCTTGTGTGATAATGCACCTGTTTCCCGAAGCAGTTCTATCAGATGTGATTGTAGCTCCCTCTTTGTGGCTCATGTTTGGGAAGCGACCCATCACAGAGGTTGTGTTTGGTGTGTTTCCAATTTTATACGAGTTGAGAAAGTTGAATTCTGGGTTTGCCGAGTTTACAGGAAGAAAAAGGTTATCAACTACAGAGATGGACTGACTCGCTTCAACTTCAAAGTTGTTTGTAAAGTCAGCCTCACTTAAAAGGTTGTTCGTGATAAAGTAATCAAACGCTACGAACCTTTCTCTCATCATCTCGCTGATCTTACTGATGACCTCAGCTCTTGTAGGCTTTGTCGTGTTGAGTTTTAAATCAAAGTGATTTGGAAAGTCCACTACATATCTACCAGAGATCGGTAAAGTGGTTGGATATGTGGGAATGATTTCTACTAGTGTGTCTGTAGCATCTCTGTGGAATATAGCAGGCATATTTTACCCCTTACCTTTTGAGGCTAAAGGTCGCACAAATTGACTAGAGCTACCTGTAGCTATTGTGTATGTAATCTTATTTGTATATTCAGATTCTACCTTTTGATATGACACAACTGTATTTGAACTTGTCAAATAAGCCATATATAAAGACTTGTTCTCATCGAAAAGCTCTGTACTACAGAAATCGGGTCTGTCTACTACTTCGTCATAGTCGTAGTTAGAACCATCTTGTCGGAGAACCTCAATCCCCATCAAGCCTCTCCTAGCCCATGTGGGAGCACGATCATCGGGTGGGAATGAGTGTCCACGATATGATTTATTAGGTGCAGACCGTATATCATAAATGGTTTCATTTGAAGGTGTATCATTAGCGATGTCAGCTACCAATAATGCTGTTGAGTCGAGATTATCACGATCTATGAGCCTCGTAGCGTCAGTTGGATGTACCTCATAACTAGGGAACTCTGGTGGGCTAAGGACGACCTTTACAAGAATAGGTGCTTCTTTACTTCCTGCCCCCCACTTTTTAAACTTACTGTCTCCGTAATGGCGAGTTGAGTTTCCAACCCATATCACCTTTTCTTCTTGGATAAGAGTGTCTTTACAACCAAGCCAATTTTCGCTGTTAGTGTTGCCTAAAAAGTCTTTTGTTCCTAGAGTGTTGAAGGCAGGTATATACCCAACATCAAGTTCGAGGTCGAGTGCGACAAGACCTTCTTCGACAAGGAAAGTTTCTTTATAAGAGACACAACAGCCTGCACCATCAATGCTTGCGTGTGTCTTATCTGATGTCGCACCCCCTTCGTTCATGCCTCCAAATGTTCCTGTGGGATCTCCTGCATACTGAACATAAGACTCTCCAACCTCTCCATTCATCACACCGACATCAAGCCATGTAGTCAATCCTGGAACTTTTACAAAGACCCTCATCACACGCTTACGCATGAGATACTTTTTAGAGTCTATCGTGTAGACAGTTCCATCTTTTCGAGCAGTGGGGTGTTGTGGGTCAACATAAGAAATCATATCCCAATCTATTCCCACAAGCCTTAGCTTGATTGGTGTCGGAGATACAGATCCATCTTCATTGATGCGATGTCTTTTCCAAGCACCCGACTCTATTTGACCTTGAGGTTCTACATCAATAGCGTTTCGGTCAATGATTGTGCCATCGCTCGTCTGCTCCACCCAATCATTATTCCAATAAGGGAGATGAGGTGAACGCTCTTTGCTCTTACCAAAGTTGAGGTCAAATGCTCTTAGATAGCCCACATCTGGATAGGTGTCATCTACACCACTGTAGTTTGGTTGTGCGTATCTTAGTGGTGGGAACTGTGCTGTACCACCATTGTTTGCATCATCATCTATCCAAGTCGGACTGCCACCATGATGGTCAGAGTCGATGTGAGCTACATTTTGAGGTATGGCCGCATTGGAGTTAGGTAAGAAGAAGCCTGTCTCAGAGTCTAATAATGGGTTGACAGTACCTGCTCCAGAGTTGGATAAGTCATACCCATGCGACTGTGTGGTGTTTCCATCAAAGTTTTGATAAGGGTAAATTAGTACACCTCTTGGTGGTGTACCATATTTAGCACCCGACAAATGATTTCTAGTCATGTTAGGGAAACCACTTACTTGTGCTTCATACCAATCGTTAGCACCACCTGGAGTGATTGTAATCCTTTTCATGTGGAGGCTGTTTCTTAGATACCCTGCATAACCATGAAAAGATAACTCTGAGAAGATAGTCTGCGTCCATCCTTTATTCACTCCCACACCATCATTATTGTGGTAACTTGTCCAATAAAGGTAGGCATAGTTTGTCATTACGAGTTCATCTCGAACAGGGAATGAAATATACCCTCCGTTCGCACCCGATCCAAAATTAGGAATACCTGGCCCCATGAGATTTTCTTGGAGTTGAGTATTCCCTCCTGTTGGTGGATCTACAGTAACATCGGTATGGTTTCCAAACTGATAGGAAGAGTCCACATCACCGTTTTTGAATAGGTTATTTAAGCTGTGTTCAATACGGTAAGACTCATCAAGAAATCTTTCTTGAGTGTCTTTTCTAGGGGTAAATAAAGATACAAGAGCCATTCTTTGAAACTGACTATTACTTTCGGGATAAAGATCCTCTGTCGGTGATTGATTAGAAGTATTACCCATACCACTAACAGTTATGTACCCTCTCCTATCCATTGTGAAGTTTCCATATTCGGGTAGTTCTCTATTACCCGTTGGTTTGACCTCAAGAATAGAATGTCCGAAGCTCCTAAGTCCATTTTCATCTGTACTCCTTCTATCTTGAGGGTGAAGCGACCTAGAGAAACTTACAATCGACCCTCCACCCACTGACCGACTCAAGAGCCAAGCATTTAGGTGAACTGTTGCCCCTTCTTCTGCTGAGAATGTTCCACCACCTGTGATGTTGGCAGTTCCCCCCCCAACAACGGTAAACGCACCAGGCAAGGGTTCGCCTCTGAATAGCTCATCACCAGCAATTATTTGATTATCATAGTGTCCAGATCCAAGCTCTTTATATATTTCTTTCCTAGTGTATGACGCAGGAGTGAAAATGGGGGCTACTCCCAATTGTGTTTGTGTGGTCTTTAAGGCTAAGTCTGCTGTGGCATCTGCGTTCCCTAGTTGAAAGATTGAGCTTTTAGCTTCTGTTTTAGGATCAGCGTTTTGAATGAGCGGTCCACCTAAAGGGTTTACAACATAGTTGTAAGGGATAGAAGGGTGGCACTCAATGTAGTATGCTGAGTCAATAACGGATATGAACTTTGCATCCCAATGAGTGTTAGCCGATGTCCTAGTGTGATTGTTCTCTACAGGACGATATACAGGTACATTTTGCTTGTACTTGAACTCAGTTTTTGTGCTGACATTACTATCAGTATTATCGACCCAATCCCAACCCGAACATAACTCAAGGGCATACCCATTAGCTTCATCGCCACCTATTGGCAACAGATCTAGTTCGACATAAACTTTATATCCTTCTCTATCATAGCGATAGATTGAGAAGGCTTGTCCAGATGTTTTAGGGTTATAAACTTGAGTTGCATTGTTTGTGTTTTCCCAATCTGCGAATAGGTACACATCCATAAAGCTGTTGTCGCTATCTCTGAATTCTTGTCCTAAAATTTCATTAGACTCGTATTGACCAGGACCTGCAAGTGCAGGGTCTGTAGCGAAAGGGTCTACCTCAGATGTTCCATACACATCATCAATAGAGGCTACAGCAGTCTCTCGATCTGCTTTTAATCCCGATGGGGTAAACCTTTCACCGCACAGCTCTAACAAGGATACTTTACGAGCTGAATGGTAGAGCAACTTTTTAATCTCTGATGAAGCATTTTCATCTAGGTTGTCCATGATATGATGAACACCTAAGTTCTCAAACTGTCTGTGAGGCTTATTGACTATAACTGAGGGTCTTAACCCATTAGTTGAGAAAGTACATAAACCGTCTTTAGGGTCATACTTTGTGAGATCAGAGAATGGTTTAACAGCATCGCCTTTTGGTCTAACACTAATCTCTATAAGAGTTGTATCAGTGGGTGCAAGATCGCTCGAACTAGCCCATATCTGTTGATGTTTAGATTGTGTCGGGTATACAGGGAGTCCTGTATTGTCAGCAGAGCTATAGTTCCACCTGTCATCTGCTACTAAGTTGTTAGTAGCTGTGAGATCGCTCGATAGTATTTGGTATGTAGGTCGAACAGTTGTGAATGGTTTAGATGGAGTCGGGTTTGTTCCATCCCATTCTGATATAGACTCGTTGCCTTGAGGGTCTTTAGGTTCAATCTGTACAGTGGCTTGGAATTTTGAGTAGTCTCTGCCCTCATTAGCATAGTTAAAAGACCCACCCATATTGCTTCTGTGTCCTTTGTAAGCTAACCAGCTTGATGGGTTCACATAGATAACACCAGAAGCCCACATAAAGTAAGTGTTGGATCTTTCTATTGTGTTGTAGTTGTTAAGAGGATAGACACCCAATGACCGAGCCTCTGAACGAAGATTGATGCTCTTAGGGTAGGCTTTGATCTTTTGCATGAAGTTGAGGTTAGGTCTAAAGACAGACATAGCGTTTTCTTTGCTATAAGATGCTACTCCGTCATCTAGTCCATCTCCACCGCTTGTGCCTAAATCTCTCCCGACATTCTTGTTGAGGTTCGTGTAGTCGATAAGGTTCTTACTGTAGACATCTTCATCGCTAGGTGCGACACCATCTCTGATAAGGGCTTCAAAAGCTCTTTCTGTTTTAAAGTGGATCAAGGCTAATGAACCAAAGTTATATTCTGGTTCACTAGCGTCTGCCGAAAGTCCAATAATCCCACCTGGGTTTGGATTTGGATTTGCATAATGGTAGTTTCTCGTAAGGGTGATTACCTGTCTGTATCGAGCGACTTGGAAAGAGTAGTTATTTTCTTCGCCAAAAGTAATATACCCACCAGCAGTTTCGAGGTTAGGGTCATACTGAGGTAGGTCTTGATCTGTATTAGGCTTACGCTTGATGAAGAAACGATCTCGTTCTATTTGGGGTGTGTCTAAACCGTTAGGGGAGTAGTCTTTTAAGACAGGCAGTCGATATGAGAGGAAGTTTCTATTTTCTATTTTTACATACGCATAGTAGGTGTAAGGGGTATTCCCACTAGGAGTATCAATGTCGATGGCACTTGTAGCTGTATTTATAGTTGCTGATAATGTTGCCCCTGTACTGTCGATAACATACGCACCTAATCCTGTTATCGGGTTTGAGAAGGAGTAAAAGTCATCCCAATCAAGAGAGTCTTGATCGCTCTCCCTATAAATCTTTTCATTGGGAGAGAACAGAACAGGGATGCCACCGACTCTTGTTGTAGACCCATCGAAGGCATTAGCGTCCGTGAGTAATCTAACTTTCCCGATAGATGGTTTATTCGGAACACCTGCTAACTCTGCGATAGCTCCAGATCTTGTAGACTCAGATGTGTAGTTTCCTGTGTGTAGCTCGTATAGATCATATTGACCTGTTTTCCTTGAGGGGAATGTGTCTGTAGAGAGGTTGTTAAAAATAACACCACCAGGCAATCCATCGTCAGGTCCTGCACCTTTACCTAGTTTGATAGCAGATATGACTCTTGACTCTATGTCTGTTACAGTTGTAGCTGGACTCCCTACGAAAGATGAAGCCACATTATTAGGGTTGCTAGGAAATCTTACGAGTGCGAGTACACCTCTATCAGCAGGGAATAGCACACCCGAAATCACCACACCTACATCTCTAGGTGGAGGCTCTTCGATTGGTGTATAAACACCTGCATTACTTAGATCATCAGTCTTATAAGGGCTATATGAGGTAGTCCTTAAAGGAGATCCCAAATTGATAGATGCTTGTCCATTCTTTACACCTAATGATGCAGTACCAAATCCTGCATTTAACCCTAGTGTTGTATCTGTAGATGCGTTAAAGAAATCGTTTGTTTCATCATTAACAAAAGGCTCTTGGTAGAGATAAGGGTATATTTCATAAGGGTTTGAGAGGCTGAATGAGCTACGAGGTACAGACTGCATAGGTACAGGGAAATTATTAAATCTGTATGCCATCTCATTAAAGTTAGGGAGAAGCCCAAATACATTTAGTCCATGATCTGAGTCGTCATCTAAATCTCTATAGTTGATGTTTACAGTGTCATAAACTCCACCATTGTTAATCCACTTTGGGTTAAAGGAAGAGTTTATAGCAGTTTTGAGTCCCACTCCAAGGTGGGGCATTTCAAATCGTTCAGCCCACTTTTTACGCAATGTTAACCAAGGTGGAGCATCTACAACTTTTGCTTGACCCCAATCTGGTCGTCCATCATGTGTGGTTGAAACAGACCCATTCGAGAATGTTATAGGGCCGAAACCTATTCTTGGTGGCTGACCTTCAAGGGCATCCGATGTGAGGTCATCGAGGTTGAGCTGAACATTATAACCTAAGTATTCGCTAGTGTTGTTTGATGAGATCACTTCTGATGCGACCACGCTTGTGTCGAGACTCCCAATCAAAGAGGTATCAGATCCCGAAGCATCTGTACCTTGACTTGAAACGATTGTGATTGGGTTTCTATCTATGGACTTCTTAGGCATTATTATTCTCCGAGCAAAAGCTGGTTGCGTGTTCTATAAACACAAGCGGCGACATAGTTGTCAGATAAATTTTCTTCTCTCATGTCTACTGCGACCCCTTGACCCCATTCGTTTGTTTTGACAAACACCACCAAAACAACCTCACCTTTTAGATATAGCGTATGGTTGTTATCAACTACTCTCATAAGACACGGAAGGGCAGTTTTATAGTTGCTGTGTATCCCACCCATATTCTTTGCGAAGGCAGAGGGGAAATAACTAGAGTCCTCCATCGTAGGGTAGTAAGCTCTGCCCTCGTTGTCTTTTCTAGGAGTTTGACCTACATTTGTATCTCCCAAAGTCAAGTTGACCGAAGAAACAAAAGGAACAAATGAAGGTAGGCTTATAGACCCTGTATTGATTTTAAGATCATCTAAGATAACTTCTGGAGAACCGAGCGTTTTGTATTCTTGATAGTTAGAAGCATTAAAGTGCGTGGCGAGTTGATCGGTCGGGTTGAAGAACGGATAGTGTTCGCCCGTCTTTAAGTATGCCCCTATTTCCTTACTCATGACGAGTGGCTGTAAGTTTAACTCATCGGGGATTACCCCACCTGCTAAGACACCGACATCGGGAACAGTGATGGCAAAGTCTGAACCTACAGTTTTAGGTGCGTGTCTACGATAATAAACAAAGATGGTGCTATCGGTAGATGCATCGGGATATGGCTCAAGAGGGTAAGCTGAGATTTCTATCAACCTCTGTCCTGCGTTCCAAGCAGGGCCTGAGTTATTCCAACCAATCTTTGACTCAGCGTGTTGATAATTAGTGTTCGCATTGTCAAGTGTAAGGATAGTTCCTGCATTACTTAGGTCTGTAATCGTAGGTGCAAGGTTAGAGTTGTAATAGAGTCTCCAAGGTAAATAAGAGCTTGTAGGACTGCTTGACACTAGTTGTATCGTTTGCTGTGCGTACACATACTCTAACGATACCTCTTTAGTGTTAGGGATGACATTTGAGATAGGAGGTGCGTTCCCATTCCCTTGACCAGGATAGGGGTCGAAAGCATTTGTCGGGGGTAACTGTGTGAGTACAGCAGATCCTGTAGGGTATCCCGATGGGTCTGGTATAGGAGCTTCGGCAACATTCCCACTAAGACCACGATCAATAGAGGGGTAGTCAAAGATCAACTCGATAAAGATTTCTTTATTGCTTCCTGTAGACTCACCATTAGTATCATCACCTACTAAATCGTAATCTCCTGCACCACTGATCCCACCGTTGACTGAAAGTGCAGGGTTTGCATCTAAAGTGATTACTACTTGGTGTGACCCTAGACCTGTGATGCTTTGAATACGAACTTGTTGTTCAATGGCATTAACAAAGTGTCCGTCATTATGCCAACAGTACCCGATGTCAATAAGTTTAGGTGCTAAGGGGTTAGAACCACTAAGAAATCGAGTATCGTTTGCTACCCATCCTAATTGTCCAGATACATCAAGGGCAGTCAGATCAATAGTGATCCGATCTCCCTCATACCAATAAAGACCTCCACTCCCACCATTTGGGTCAACTGATACAGAGATCCCTGTTGACGGTTGTGGGTTAGTGTTGGCAGGTTTGGCGATGATGTAAATCCGTTGTGTGGTCGGTTCGTTTGACCATCTACGAGCGATGTGGTCAAAGTTCTGTCTCCACCGACCTAAGTTTGGAGCTATGTTTGCATCATTCCTACCATACGCATCACACACAAGTGGAGCGTGGCTGATACCACCCGAACCATTTCCTGTAGTCTGCAAGTTGTGAGCCTTAGCATACCAAGTCTTATTAGTGTCATCTAAAAGTGAGTGGTACTGATAATCTAGCTCTGCTGAGAAATCTACACCTCTAGGGTACACCCTTCTCCTTAAATCGAGGACATCGTATTCCGAGATTTGATCTGCGAATAATCCATCGGGTCGATCAGATTCTCCTACAGTAACATTACCTACAAAGTCGTTAGCTATCAAAGTAAATCCGTCATGGTCATGCAATGCACCTGTGTTAAAAGCACCTAGAGTATTGAACCCATCAGTACCGAGATTATCTGCTGTCCACCTACGAAATACATAACAGATAGGGATAGCGTAGACATACCCATCAACAGTTCCAAGAGCAGTAGCGTCAGCCGAAGAACCAGACCCTGCATACCATAGACCTGTATCGGTAGAGTGTCTCTGAAAGTTGTAGTTCGCTACAGGAGATCCTTGTGATCCTTGAGCTAAAACATCTGTATTTTCAAACCCAAAGATGTGTTGAGATAAGTTAACAGATAGACCATCCATTCTAAGTCGGTACTGAACTTGGACTCTACGAGTAGATGATACAGCTACATTTGGGTCTTGAATGTTGTCGTCAAGGTATGTCGAAGGGTCTGAGAGTACATTTCCTGCATAGTAAACTTTATTTGCGTTGGGTTTACCTTCTCCATTAGAACCGCCTGCGGGCTGATTAAGTACCTTTAACCCTGCACCATTGGAGCTTATAAGAGTGAAAGTAGGATGATTTCCATCTGCCCCACCATTATGATTTAGGAAGATGAACTCTGTGCCTCTTGTTTCAGCGAATGTGGTGATACCATCGACAGTGAGTCCTGCACCTGCACCATCATAATCATTGATAGCTTGAGCTATGTTTCGAGCTGTTTCGGCAGGTGTCGCACCGACTTGATACTGATTTGCTCCAATAACACCATTAACATCATCAAATGCTGTTAACACTTTGGAATTATTTTTTTGAAATGTTAATGTATCATTGTTAAGAGGTGCGAATACTTTTACCCTAGACTTAGATTGCATGGCAGGAGTTACCTCTCGCCTCCACACTTCAAGGAATACAAAGTCTCCTCTATTGCCTGCACCTGCACCTGGTATAGGTCCTGCTAAGGTGATTTTGTTCGTACCGTCTGTAGTACCTGTATTGCGAACATCAATAACCATTCCATTAACCATTGCTTTGAATGGCTTAATGACGAAGCTGTTTGCAGTAAAGTTTACATTAAGATTAGGTGGGTCTGCGTCATCATACGGTTTTTCAAAGACAAAAGACCCTATATCATCGTCTTGCCCTTGATAAGAAATCATGCCACTAGGGAGCGTGTTCTTTTTATTAAGGATGTCTTGAGTGAGGTTGAGTTCACTATCAAGCATAGGTCTACCTGCTTGATATACGACACTATCCCACGCATAGTTCGTAGGATCGAGATCCCGACTTGTAGAGGGTAGGTATTTTTTTGACATCTTTCACTCCCTTAAAAGGTCAATCGCCAAGTGATTGCTAAGATCGCTCCACTTGGTTTATTGATGACAGGGAATGTAAGGTAGTTTACTAGTATGTCGCTACCTGTAATGTCTGTGGTTTCAACCTCACGAGAGGGGAATACATCAGTGAGTTGATTAAACGCATTAGCTCCTCCCGATACTCCCGAAAAGGTACACATCAGACCCATCTCTGTTAACGCACCCACAGCGTCTGCCGACTCAAAGGTGGTTGTAAAGTCAACGATGTTCGTTGGTATGGGTGCGTTATTATTGTTTGCGTCTACACTCAAATCACCATTTGGTTTGCGATACACTACACTAGTGAAAGTCTTTCTAAACAAAGGTGTGTTGAGTTTTCGTTGTCTGTAATCGGCAATGTCGGGGCTTGCCGATGAACCCGAAGCACCAGTACCCACAGCGAGCATATCAATGCCCCTTGTGAAAACTTGACCTAAGTTCTTGGAGAACAGTACGGCCGCTAAGATACCACCATCGAGGGTATAGACATTCGATTTGTCTAAAACGATTTCTTCTCGTCCATCTTCATATTGGAGGACACCAAACACATCACCTTTGACCTTAACTCCGAGTGTTTCCTCAAAGCCAAACCCAAAGTTAACAGCAGTTGTTTTAGGGGGTGGGATTTTTGTAGAGATCATATTTTCCTCCATT
>MDTA01154719.1_pt1 | contig 14106 bp, 7 predicted proteins | sample 811151 | NCBI WGS metagenome assembly MDTA01 (sample SAMN05326648, study PRJNA326480) | marine metagenome | isolation source: seawater | place: Indian Ocean: South | collected 2010 | reverse complement strand
GTCCACTTTTTCTGGTTACCTGATCCAAACGTACGGCTAAGGTAAGCACTGTCCTCCTTGTTAAATCTCAGTGATCGTTCAATTTCATAGCCAGAGCTTTGTCCAGAAGCTCCAGCTAATATGTTATGATTTAATACTCCCATAATTAAGTAGTAATGGCAAGGTTATCAGTTGCAACTGCATGAATTTTCCCTGCTTCCTGCACAATATAATCAATTCGTGCAATTTTACCAGTAGTTCCAGTTAATGCTGGTGCTGTACCTTCACTAAAGTACCATTGATTGCCCCATGTAGGAGCAGCACATGTAGTTGAACCTTGGACAATAAAGATAGACCCACTTTGTCCAGCCACTTCTGTCGTAGGGTTAGCAAATAAAATAGCGCTGTGACCAGTAGTTAAGGTAAAGTTATTAGACAGTCCAAAGTCAATAGTGATCGTAGCTGCAGATGTAAGAGTAGTTACTTCACCGCGTTGAGCAGCAGTAAAGGTCTGTGCAACGTCAGTAAGAGCAGTATCAGGGTCTGGCTCTGTGACAGAAGCTACAGTCCATTTAGAAGTTGCTGTTTTATAACGTAGAACTTGATTGTTTAAAACTGGTTCTAAGCCGTTAGTAAATGAACTGTGTGTAATTCTTAAAGTACTAGTTGATTCATTAGGAACACTAAAATTACCAATACCACTAATTGTAATTAAACGCCTATTTTGGTCAGTAAAGGTTGTGATTGCATTAATAGTTGAAGTAAAAGTCCTAGAGTTATTAGTAGAACCACCTGTTGGCCATTCAAAAGTAATTGAATCACCAACGCTGATAACTGAAGAATTTAAATTATCATCATATTGCGAATTTCCTAATCCGAAACTAAAGAACAAAAGGGTCGGAGCAACACCAAAACTTCTACTATATGTACCGGTTACCATATTAGATGGGTTACCGCCACTAGATCCGGCTTCAAACACAATGGTATTGCTAGTTGGAGCTTGTACGGCATCTGTTAACTCAAGTACAGTGCTAACAGCCTCACTATCAACATAAGCCTTTGTTGCAGCATGTAGGTTAGAAGTAGGTGCACCCGATAGAGTAAGTGCTCCTGTCATAGTGCTGCCAGATTTAGCTACATAACGGGATTCAGGATCTGCAGCAAAATATTGTTGGAAGACCCATTTAGAAGTAGATGAGTTGTACTGTAATCGTACGGTTAAGTCAGTAGATCCAACAAAACCAGCAGGTACAGTAGAAACAGAAGAATTACTTTCTACACCAGTTGAATTAGTTACTTCTACGCGGTCTTCATCAGCAGGACTAGTAGGTAAGTTAGCTAGTGCAAGGATAGGAGTGAAGAATGCAGCTGCAGAAACTGCATTTTGAGCTGCTGTAGCTGTAGCAGAAGCTGTGTTTGCCGTATTTACAGCGTTCGTAGCGTTAGTTGACGCTGTAGTGGCTGCAGCTAAAGCAGCAGCAGAATCAGTAATAGCTGTATCTGAACCGTCAGTAGATTCTTGGGTAACGTAAAGTAGTTGGGTAAAGTTATCGTTAAAATCAACAGCACGTAAAGCACTACCTGACTGAAAATTAGCTTCAATAGTACTATTATTAGTGTCTCTAAAGATTTTTATGTTATTAGTACCTGAAGCAGGCGCTGAGTTAAACGTAACAGTAGTACCATTGACGCTAAAAGCAGTTGTACTGACACCACCTATTGTAGCTTTAATGTCAGTAGTATTAATATAAGGAACAGTAAAAGTAAAAGCAGTTGTTGAGCCGTCCCCATTATAAAGTTGTGAAGTAGCCATTATTGAGATTTAGGAATTAAATTTTGTTCTTCAAGGGCAGCTTGAACATTACCGTGTTTCAGATACTTACGTGCCATTAGGGACCCGTAAATGCTATCAAGTGGAATGTCGCCATTTTTTAAAGCCTTTTGTTCAGCTATTTCTTGTGCTTGTTTTACAAGTTTATTTAGCCTTTCATAAACAGGACCCACTTGTTCCGGTAAAAACTGATTTTTTGTAATGTCACCACTCATTTGACGGTTAAATTCTTCATTTCTACCTTCACGTAGTTCTTCTAAGAAGAGGTTATATTGAGGATCTTTGCTGATCTTTTGTACTTCCTTCCAAAGCTCTTGTTCACCAACATATTTCATGATTGTCTCACGTTCCTCTGGTGAAAGTTCGTATGAACCACTAGAATCTTTGCGAAGCATGTGTGTACCATTAAATCCAGAGCTTAAAAGCCATTGTCTCCATTCTTCAGGTCCTTCACTGACTTTAATAGGGCTTAAAGCATTCATAATACGGAGCATTGGATTTTCAATTTCACGAATTGGGTTACCAGTCCATACATCAATTTGCTCTGGAAGCATAGTATTAATACCAGGAAGCCTATTCATAAGATAAGTACGCCAATCATTGTAAATATCCTTCTGAGAAATGCTAACAGCGTTAGCTAATACACCCATAGCACCACTTAAAGGCACCATAGAACGTGTTTCGTTTGCAATAAATCGCTGTAAAGCAGCACCACGGTCTCCTCCTACTAGTTGTACAAGGGGTTCAAGCCCAGAAATAGGTGTAGCACTAGTGAAACTTTGTGCAAAAGTCCACGCAAGTTGGTCTAATTTATCTTGTACAGCTTTTTGACCAATATCTCTAGCGTGATAAGCAGCATCTCCAATTAAAGCAAGTGCTGGATCTAAAGGTAAGATTCCATCGTAAGAAATCCACTTACCCATGACCTTAATCATCTTAGGTTGGATATTATTTTGCTTCCAAAACCTTTGGTCCTGCTTACCGGGAGGCATATTGCCACGGATATTACCTGCAAGTGCGTATTGTGCAAGCCCAAGAGTTAGACCTGTACCCATTGCTAGGCGACCTAAATTTTCTGCCTTAAGATTTTGGTAGATCATCATGTATTGCGGCTCTTTAGAAGCGTCAATACCATGTTCTAACAATGCTTCAAAAATTTTCTCTTGATTATCTCCGGCAGTAAGTAACTTACGAGTACGCCCATCAACTAAATTAGCAACAGGTGCGTATGTAAGGGATTTACGAACCCAGTTAACACCAGTATTTGGAAACATAAAAAATGGTGTTAAAAAGGGGAGACGGTTTGTCAGTCCTGTAATAGTTTCAGCAATACCAGTATCAGCATTGAGAGCTAGTTCTCCTGATGTATGTTTAAGCCAAGTGTCATTAATTAGACCACTCTCATCAAACACATTACGCATGTGCTTTTCTGCTGCGATATCTAAATTAACGCTATTAACTGGAGCACCAGACGATAAGACTTCATCAAAAGCTCTGAATTTACTATTAGCTGTAGCGAGTAAAGTATTGGAATAGGTATCAACTGCAAGCATTGCATTAGTACCCCAACGCATGACAGGGTTTTTACCCATATCGCGATTCCATCTCATCCAACGGATCATATATGCATCACCTGTCTTACCTTCTTTCAAGGCAAGATCTTCCATACGTTCAAATATTTCCCATTTAGCATCATCAGTAAACTGATAATCCTTACGAATACGTGCCATTACTTCATCAGGATTTTTAGATGCACGTATAAACATGTCATAAGCATCTTTTAGGGCTGGACCTTGTGCATCAAAGGAGTTGAAAGCATAAAGACCGCGACGAATCATATTACCGTCACCGGATGCCATTGCCATACCTAATGCACCAGTCATGTATTCAATTGGTTTAAGTATTAAAGCAACACCGTTACCAACAGAAGCAGTCATTGCAGAAAGACCACTAAGAACATTGTTATAACGGATTTGTTTTAAACCTTGAGCAAATAGATTTAAGTTACCATCAGGATTGATAAGTAAAGAGCCAGGATTCATCTGACTACGTGCCCACTTAAACATTTTGTCAAGTGTATCTACGTTCCCGTTGGTCATGTCATATGCCATTGCAAGGGTATGAGCAGCTTCAGGATTTTGCTCCATTAAAACTTTCATACGAGTATGCACATTAACTGCATTATCACGGTTTTTAGTAACTAACGCAGTGATTTCTTCGTAGATTTGTTTACCACTTTTCTTTTTAGGCGGCCACCATCTTTTATTGGCAAGTGACCAACCAGCAAGAGATTTATTAAGACCATACTCCTCAAAAAGGAAGACCATTTTGTCCATAATAATTTGAGTAGCACGATCAGGATCTACAGCACCCTTGAATTTATACATTGCTTCTGCAATAGCATCAATTTCGAGGCCAGTAGTTTTCATAACACGCGCTGATGTTTTTGCTACATCATCACTTAAATACAAAGAGGTAAGTGCTTGTAATGCTGGTCCTACTTCCATAGCAGTAGGTTCACCGATAACTTTTATCCCTACTCCACCACCAAGGTCACGGAGATCACGTTTGGTTAGAAATAGTGATTTAATTTCCTCAACATCTTCTGCTTCTAAGATTTGTGTAAGGGTATTCCAACCAGAATCTTCAATTTCTTTGTAAGTAGCACGCATAGCGCCTACACCTGCATCGTAGATACCCGCTTGAGACTTCTCTTCTGCAATGCTCACAATCACTTCTCTGCTACCACCACCAACACCAAGACCGTCTTGCAGCATGGGATCAGTCACTACAGGAGTAGGTACTCCCTTTTGTGGCATCTTTTCCATCATCGCAATGTCAGCAGCATTACGCGCTACAGCAGCAGGAGGAGAACTAAAGCGAACAGTTTGACTAGGATCAGCTAGTTCAGATTGGATGTCTGGATCAAATTTAGTGTACTGAGGATCAGCCATAAGTTTACGACTGCCGATCTCATCTGTTTGGAAATCTCGACTTGCATCATTACGTTGTACATAGCTTTCAAGAGGATCTTCTGTTTTACTTGAAATACCCTTAGTAGATACTTCCTCAATGATAATATCTTTTTCAATCTGCATCTGTTCGATAGCATCATCGAGTACCTGAACCTCTTCTTTTGAAATACCTTTGCCTAATTTTTCTTGCTTTGCTTCTAAAATTTTTTGATCGATTTCATGCGTAGCTTTGACTGAATATGGGTCAGGATTTTCTAAAGCAGCAGTAATTTTATAGTTTCTAGCTACTTCATCTTTAGGTATCATCCATTCCACTGGACCCCTACCCATTTGTAAGGTATAACCTAAAGCGTCACCAACAAGACTAAAGATACCTGATTCAAGCATTAACTTTTGACGACGCACAGCTGGTGAATCGCCGTCCATTACTTTAACTGCATCAGGAATATTCATTCCTAATGGGTTACCCGTCTTGTCTAAGAAACGGTCTAACGCAGAAGCAACACCTTCATCACGTTCGGAGTAGTCACTAACTCCAACCACAGACATATCAACAGCTGCAGTTGTAAAAACCTTACCTAGACCGCGTGCAATGGCACTACCACCAGTAGCCTTAGCTGCAGCAGCACCACCCATCGGTCCAAGTGTAATCGAACCGATGATCGTCGGAACAATGACACCAGTGATATCACGGGTAGCTTGAGCAACAGGTGTAGAGAACTTTGTCTTTTCATCCCAAGCATCATCAATGGATTGCCCTCCTAGGTGACCAACAAGGTCCATCCCAAGGTCAATTAAAGGAAGACCAGTGGCTGATAAAACAGCAGGACCGGCGACCTCCATGACTTTGTGATCCATTTCAGTACCAGGAGAATCACGTCCAGAAACAAATTTTTGGTTCTTTTTTGTTTCCTCTTCTTCTTTTTCTTTAGCCTCCTTTTCAGCTCTTTCAGCGATTCGTTTCTGAACTTTTGTAGTGTCAGGAGTACTGGGATCGTCAGGATCGCCTGTATAGCGTTGGATTTCTGTATGTCTTCCACGCTCAAGTTCTTCTTCTGTCAAACCAGAAGGGTTGTTATACATTGATTAATTCCTCAGGTTTTATAAAAACTGCCATCCGACAGTTGGACAATTGCTTGACCTTTATATCTCCCAATATATCGAGAGCCTTGAGTCAGTTTAACAGGTAATGGAGAGTCCCAATCTTTAGATGTAGATAGAGATTCTTCCTCAGTTTTTAGATGGACAAATGTAGAGATGTCATTAATTTCATTCATTTTTGTTTAGAAGTTGGTCGGCAAATGTATACCTAGCGCCTTCGTCTCCATATCCCCAATAACCCATACTGGCTTGTTTTAGTTGGCTATCAGTCGAATTTGGGTCCATAAACACTTGATATTCTTCAGGGTACTTAGTTCTCATCTCATGAACCATATAATCCATCTGTTCTTTGTTAGACATTTTTGAAATAGGTTTACCGTAGTAATTTTCAATAGCTGTTAAACGGTCTGCTCTCCAGGAGACAATACCTCCTGCAGGTGCTCCTACATCATCCCAAGGTTTTCTCTGTCCATACCAACCACTTTCCTGTTGGATGTTACCAGCTAAGTAAGCGGCACCACGCTCAGGAAATCCATAGGATGATCTAAGAGATTGAGCACCCCTAGACATATCTGAAGGACCTAATTGACTAGAAAGCCGCGCAATAGATTTACTAGCGCCAGTAATTGAATTATGAGAATCACCATATTTCTCCATAATAACACCTAAGTCAGGGTTATTTTGCGCAAGTTGTGCGTAATCAATAAACATACTAAATCTAGGATTTTCTTCTATAGTTTTTTGGATCTGTTGCAACGGAGTATCCGAGACAATCTTGGAACCTCCATTAGATTGGAGATACCACATAGCTGCAACGGCTTCAGGATTAGGACTACCTAATTTGGCTGCAATACTTCTAGCGTTGTAAAAGCCCATACGATCTACGCCCATATAAGGGGGAGTTACATCAGGAGTATGATCAATAACAACACTAAATTTGTTCCATGTTTTTGGACTCTTAAGTACACGTGTAAGCTCAGGGTTGTCCTTAGTTTTATCTTTGAGAAAACCTAAAGTACCAACTGGTATATCAAGTTTGTCACCTTTAGCTTCGGCCAACATAGTTAATATATCCTCAAAGGAATGACCAGAAACATCTACTACTTCCTGTTCATATGCTGTAGGTTGCAGAGGTAACCCTGCCTCTACCCTAGATTTATGAAGGTCATAATTAGTGTATAGGTCAGAATAAGTTCGGGTTTTTAAAACAGCAATGCCTTCATTTTTTATACCTTGACCAATAAAACTTGCATCCAGAAGCGGATCACTATGTCCTTTAACTGAAAAAGTACCATCGCCAGTAGTAGCAGCAGGATAATGAGGGTTATCAGCGTTAGTTCTATCAATAAAGAATAAACCTTCTTCGTTTAAAATTTCTTTTTGAAGATCTAACCAAGCTTGATGTCGTGCCTTACCCTCAGAAAAATTATACTGTTCTCCTTTATACTTTTGAACTAAGTTACGGAACATAGGCATAGCACGGTAAGACATTTCTAACGCACTAAAGTGTACTGGGATACCTGAAATAGATTCACGCCCAATTCGATCTCCAGTTAATTTTTTAACAAGAGATAAAACATTTTTATCACTATAAACAACACCAGTTTCATCTGCTGTTTTTTGAATAGATTGAATCCCTTCTAAAAAGGTGTTATACGTATCTCTGTCAATATGACCAGCGGCAAGAGCTTGTTTTAGATCTTTTTCATTAAGAGATCCTGAATTATATGCCTCTTTCATTTCAGTAACTACTAGTTGAGTGTTACGGTTATCCTTGTAATACTCATCTAATCTCTGTTCAGCTGCACGTGCGGTCTGAAAGGAAATAGTTCGGTTTGCTTCTTGTTCTCTAATTGCAGCATAGCTTTGCTTGTATTCAGAGAATCCAAATTTATAGTCGTCAGAAAATGAAGCTTCAAATGCTTTATCTGCAATCTGATGACCTTGAGTTACTGCTAACTTATATGTACGAGAGTCGTAAGAAATTTGAGTATCTTGGGATTCTCTAATTAACTCTTGACCAAACTGCAACTCACTAATTTTTTTACCAGGTAAATGGCTAAATTCAAGCGTACCTAATGCTCTAGCAAACGCTTCAGGATTAGGATCATTAGGCATTACTTTGTTTTTAATAATCTCTAATGCCTGTCCAGCTGTCATGTGTGGACTAGTTTGCGCTTGAGTGATGTATTCAATTGCGAGGTTCGCACGCTCTAAAGGAGTAGCTCCTAAACCAATACTTTGCTGTTTAACTAGATCATATTCATTGATACGGTCACGATCTAACTTGTCACCATAGTTAAGTGCACGAGTATTAATATACTGGCGCATCTTTTCATATGATTTGTGAAACAAAATAGGATCTGCATCACCGATAATAGGACGTAGTTCTTCAGCAGCAGCTTCTGTGTAGACTCTATTTAATAGTTCAGAGCTACCTAGCTGACCAATTTCACTATATTTTACAGTGACATCTTGACCAGTATTAGGATCTTGTACAGTAATAGTCTTATCAGGATTAGCTCTGAAAGAATCCTCTAAACCACCTCTAGTCAATCGTGCTACAGCTTGATCAAACTGTACTTCTTTTCGAATTTGAGCAACTTCAGAATCACTAACAAATAGTTTAGACCACCAACTGCGGTGTTCACCTTGTGCTTTAGCTATAGAAGATGCAATACCTCTGTTGTTAGCAATATCCTTTTGACTATTAAGTGCAGTCTGCACACCAAATGCTTCAGAATCATATTTTTCAGGTGTTGTAAGTAGCTCCTTATGTTTTAGATTCTGTGCATTTTTTCTTACCTCTTCTTTAGCAGCATCTTTAAGAGCGCTATAACCTTGTACAGCAGCAGGAATTAATTCAGAAATGGCTTGCATTGTACGCTCTTCTTGAGCAATTTTAGCCTTCTGTTTATCCTGCCTTTCTAAGTTTTTGGCTTGATCATTTTTTTCCTGTACTTCAGCAATTTGACGCATGTTATCCATCAGCAATTGATGGTTGCGTGTGTTGCGTTCTTTTTCAAACTGCCTGTGAGCACGTATATTATTAATCAGCGATGCTTGTTGCTTCTCTTCGTAGGCACTAACAGCACGCATACTTTCGACGAGCTGTTCACTTTGTCTAACAATGCGCTGAGTATCATCAAAAATCTTTGCCGACGCGTTGCCTACAGAACGCTCTTTAGTATAAAATTGTGCCATTAGTAATCAAGTAGTAAACCAACCGGTAGATCCAATGCCAGACATTGCCGCACCACCAGTTGCAAGTCCAATTGCAAGTCCAGTGCTAGTACCGCCAGTAAGGGGTATAGCAGCGGCAGAAAGAACTGCTCCACCAATCTGCAGAATCTTGCCAAAAATACTTGTCTTCGGTTGTTTCTGTTGGTAAGGTGTATTTTCTGGTGTTTCTAGCGGTAGTGGTGGTGTGATGAACTTAAGTTCGGGCAGCTCAAAAGGTTTCTTTGGTGCATCAGCGTACTGAGGTTCAGCCATACGTGATGCATATGCTTGAGAATCAGCTTTAAACTTATCTAAAAATATTTGTTCTTTAGATTGTTTATAACCATTTAAAGCACTGAGCATTGTTTCACCAAGCTCACGCCTATTCATAGAAAATCTAGCATTAGCGATTGCTTGTATTTCAGTTGCCCTATTGCGAGTAATATCAGCCTCTGCTTTAGCAATATTTAAACTAGCTTTACCTCTAGATTTAGCTGTTGTTCTAGCATCACGTGCAGTTTGTTTTCTTACATCAAGACCACGTTGGCGTAACCCAGCTTGTTTTGTTTCTTCAGTTTCAAAGCGAAGTAAGGATTGAGATAGCTGTGCAGTATTGATACCAGCAAGAGCAAGTATAGATTGTTCAGTACGCCCAGCCGATACACCACGACGTCCTAATGCTCTCGCTGTACCGCGATTAGCAAGTGATTCCAACCTAACTTGTTGCTGTTGGAATGCTGTTTGATCTCGTTGCTGCTGTAGTTGAAACTGAGCTGCAGTGGTTTGTTGCTCGAACTCAAGTTGAGCAGCAGTATTAGAGGTAGCAAAGTTACGATCAGCTTCAGCATCAGACAGCGTTTTTTGCTGCAATGCTTGGAATTCAGCAAGGTCAGCCTGAGCAATAGCTGAAGCTGTATTTAAAGTCTGCTCACGCTCTTGTAGGTCTATACCTTCAGCTTGAAAATCAATTTGTGTGAGGCGATCACCGAGAACTGTTTGTGCATCGCCTAAAGCGCGTTCAGCACCAGCTTGATTAAATTTTAGTTGGTTAGCAACACGCTGCTGACTCTCTCCGTAAGCTTTTAGCTGTGCATTCATTTGAATGTCACGCGCTTTCATCTGTTGGATGTACTGCTCTCTAGCTTGTGCCCTTTGAATTGCTTGTGCTTTAGTAGCAGCTTCGAATTCACGAGCACCTTCGTCTAATGCAAACTCATAGTTAAGAAGAGAAGTTGCATCTGAAAAAGTCTTTTGATTTTTACCTAAATGTTTAAAGTGTTTACCACTTAGGTAACCAACTTTAGGTGCATCAGAAAGGGGTTGACCTACAATACTTTGAAATTTAGGTTTCTCTTCTCGCCCTACTTCAGGTCTACCACCAAATAGATCTTGTTCCATTAAGCTCTCCTATAAAATTTAGTTGAATAATTACCTTCCCACATAGCAGATGTAAGTGAAACGACATAAGGGTTGTCACTAGATATTTGCAAGTCATATCCAGTATTTTTTTGAACAATAGGCACAGGAAATACAATCCTATCTTCTATAGGAACACTATCGAATGTGTACTCATTGCTTTTAACAGTAGTTGCCTCGTAGGATCTTTGTGATTGCCCCGAGGGTGTGACTAAGAAATTACATTGACCTGACAATCCAATAGAAAAATTAATTCTATGAATAGATAGATATGCTGTAACATCTACAAATTGATCCGCACGATAATAAAGGTAAGGCATATCAACTTTAAATTCAAGCTTATATCCAACTAACCAATCAAGTGCAGTTATGTCTTTACCAGGTATTGCGAAATAACTACCTTCTGAATCAGTACCTGTAGTGCATGTTTTAAAGAAACCAGAGTAAGTAGAACCAGTAGCAGCATCTTGCACTGCAATAGGGGTTAGACCACTTACAATTTCAAATGGGATATAGATACGGGTTTCATTATTAACAAACCGTTTACCAGTGGCATAATTTGACGTAGCCTTTGGATCAGCAATAAAATCAAAAGAAGGGTTTGATTCTTTAATACTACCTGAAGTAACTTGAGTACCAGTGGGTATAGTATTTAATTGAGAAGACAGCAAAGTAAGTTGTGTACCTTGACTAGTTACAGTAAATATTTCATCATTGTCAGTCTCCATAAACTGCACATTACCAGGTAATTCCCATCCATACCAACCTCTCATTAATACCTCATTACCTTCTGAATAATTACGGAAGAAATAAGCCTTTCTAGATGTTTGGTCATACATACCAACAAAAGAGTTTTGTGCATTACTAAATAATGCATCGACAGAACTAGGTATGTACTGAGTTACCTCTTTACCAATATCTATGAAAAGGGGGTTATCACCTTGACCTTGTGTGTACATTTCAATAGTACGGCAATAATCAACAGTCTTATTTACAAAGACAATCTTACTACCATTCTCTACAGGAGGGATAACACTATCTACTTCATAGTTAGAAATTGATTTAACAACAGCTTGCGTAGGACTAAGTACACCCGTGTCTGAGAACAACATGAATTGTTGTTGACGACTGAATAAAACAACACCTTGTGTAACGGGAATAGCGGCTGTTAAATTAACAGGTCGCATACTTACACATGCTAGATCAATAGGATCAGCATCTGTTAGTACTTGTGCAGAAACAGAAAAGAAGGTAAAAAACTTATTGGGTTGACTTAAGATAACATTCTCATCAGACAACATCCCTAAACGGTTGTTAGTATAAAATAGGTGAGAAATTTTTTTACCAACAAATGAAGCGTTTGGATTTGTAGTTAAATCACCAACTGTTCTATTTGCCCATGGGCATACTTCAAAAGTAAAATTACCACTGCTATCACGGCTGATACGGTGAGGCATTGTTGATGCTTGGTAACCCAAAGCAATGCCAGGTTGTGCAGCCTCTATCCAAGTAGAACCATCTGACACAACATAGTAATCATCTTCAGCAGCACTTGTATTAGCAACTTTATAATAAGCTCCGTTATTTGACGATGCTGCTGGTAGGCTAGCAATACTTGCTACTGTCCCGCTAAGAGAACCGGGAGTAGTACCAGCAGTAGCAACAGTAATTGATTTATTAACAATGAGAATTTGGTCAAGACGTGAGACAACATGAAAGTCATTCATCCCTCCATTTAGATATGATTGGCCTGTTTGATTTGAAATTGTCTTTTCTACTCCAGTAGACACATTCCACATCTTTACCGTTTGATTTTTAATAACACCTACATAAGCTTCAGTGCTGTCATAACGGTAATAAAACCAATGTCCAGTAGCGTATGTTGTAGCAGAGTTAGATCCGAGATTAGCTTTCCATACAAAGCCATTGCGTTTAACTAGACCAAATGTTGGATCAAGATAACCGTTAACAATATCTCTCACTTGTCCAGGTAGTTTTTGATCATCTGGTTGCGTAGATACACCACCCAGAAAGTTCGGTATTTGTTGAGTGATGTTAGCCATTAATTACGAGAGAGTGCTGTATAGGGTTGATAACTAGTGTAGAAATTGCCACCTTCTGGATGACCAAAGAATGTATAGTCACCTTGTTGACATTCATATTCCAAAGCTTGTGCACGACGTTCAGCTTCGTACTGTTTATTAATATTAAACTGGTTTGAATCACCTACTAAACGATTTGCAAAAACCGTTATAGCCCTAGCTAAAATATAATCTTGAATTGGTTTAGGAAGATAGATGTAATTATATTCGCGTGTTATATCACAATCTGGGTCATAGTCCCATTCAAAGGTATGCTCTTCATTGTCATATAAAAATTTTCCAGACAAAGATCCACTACTGTCATAACGGATTACAGAATTATGAGAAGCATTATTATGATCGGTAGATAAATCAATTTGAATTACATCGTCAGGAATTGCAATTCTGGTTTGAGTAACGCCAGAAACTGTGACATTAGTACGTGTTTGTTTGACATGATATTCCTTATTAAATGTCCAGCCTTCTGCCTGTACCTCACGCGACGTTCTAGTCAACGTATCAAAGGCAAGTGCAACGTCCGGGTTGGTTGCTTCTAATTGGTTAACAGGAGCTTGGCCGACAGCAGCAAGCATCTCATTAACTGAATCAAGTTGTTCTATAGTTGGATTATTTGGGATTGTAGCCATGAGATACTAATAAATAAAAAAAAGGGACCCCGAAGGATCCCTTGTGTGTAAATAAATCAGAATGCAGAAGGAGCAGAAGCACCCACATACAGCTCAACAGAAGCTGCAGGGTTCAGATAATCTGCACCACACGCCAAACGGCCGAGCATCACGTCACCTTGGTAGACAACGGATACGTCTCCACTGGTGACTTGCACCTGTGGACCGATTGCTTCGACCATACCGGCTGCTTCCTTTTGGAAGATCAGACCGCAGGACTTAGCGCCAACTTCACTGGCAGTACCGTAGTCATTGTTGATGCCAGTAGAAGCGCCAGAAGCGTCTTCCATGGTTTCACCAACAAAGGAACCAACATTGGTTGGAGAGGTGACACCAGTGGTGCCGCCATAGGCAGTACCGTACTTACCGAGGAACGGGATGTTCATCGACTTGTAGATCTTGATACCAGCAATCTCAATGATGCCTTGTCCGCTTTGCAGCGCAGTACCTTGTGCATCGCGATTGACCAGACCGTTAGAACCAACAGCTTGGATCAATTCGTAATACTGACGAGGGTTTAGTACAGCTACTCGTCCGTCACTACTAACACCTTTCTCATCTAGCGCAGCAGCTGCGTCGTAGAAGGCTGAGACAAGGTTAGAAGCAAGGTAAGCATCAGAATCATTAGTGGTAGAACCAACCCGAATCTGAGTACCACCTGGTTCAACGAAGTTAGTCTTGGTGATAGGAGATGCTTGACGTGCACCGCGTGCGATAGCACGGAATGCAAGCCGGTCGTATTTCTCAGCAAGTGCATAACCGATCTTGCGTGAGATCTCCGAACGAAGATCGTAGTGAGAAAGTACTTCATCAAG
>MDTA01134156.1_pt1 | contig 14109 bp, 10 predicted proteins | sample 811151 | NCBI WGS metagenome assembly MDTA01 (sample SAMN05326648, study PRJNA326480) | marine metagenome | isolation source: seawater | place: Indian Ocean: South | collected 2010 | reverse complement strand
AGGTAATTGATCATCATAAAAATATATATGATATTGAATCAGTAATTGTTGTAGGTATGAGTAATGGTGGGATGATTGCACAAGCAATTGGATGCAATCTTCCCGAGAAGGTTGATGCAGTAATTAATATTGCTGGTATGCAACATCTCGGAATGAGTTGTTTGCCGCAAAAGCCTGTATCAATGGTAATTTACGGTGCTAAAAATGATACCACGGTGCCTCCTGAGGATATTTTGGCTGCAGATGGCTACTTTTACGAGCCTATGAAGAATACAGTTAATGAATGGAAATCTATATTAAATTGCACAAAATACTCAAAAAATGAAATATCACATCCAGCAGAGATAACAATTGAGCATTTTTACGATTGTGAAGATAATAAAACTGTCACATCTATATTTGATCATAATAATGACCATGATTGGCCAAAACCATACAAATGGGGGATAAATCTTTTATTTGAACCCTTATTTAACTAATTCTAATCATTAATGCTATACTTTTAGTGTGTTTTTTAGTTTTTTGCGTATTGCAGGGGGGAAGTAATGAGCACAAATAAAGTTATTCTCAAACCACTCTTTCATAAGAAAGTAGATCCTTTAACCTTAATTCTTAAGGATATTTTTAAAGATAATAGGAATGCAATGTCATATCTTGGTGCTTTATCCATTGGCCTTGGGTTTTCACAGGTTGAATCTATAGCTGCTGAAGATGATGTCGAGGAAGTTGTTGTAACAGCGTCAAAGAGAGAGTCTAATATTCAAGATTTACCTATGGCTGTCCAAGCCATTACATCTGAAGAGCTTGAAGCAAAAAACATATCCGATTTTAATGATATTGCTAATCTTGTTCCAAGTATTACAGTTGATGACAGTGGAAGTGGTAACTCATATTTCTACATAAGGGGGGTTTCTGATGGCGGATTTGGTAATAGGGCTGGAGCACAAGCATCTACAGCTCTGTACATTGACGAACAACCTTTATCAACTATTGGTGGGAACCCTGATCTTCATGTGTATGACATCGAGAGGGTCGAGATTTTAACAGGACCTCAAGGAACCCTTTACGGTTCCTCATCGCAGGCTGGAACAGTAAAAATTATTACAAAAAAACCAAATCCTGAAGAAGTAGATCTTGGATTTGATTTAGAGTATGGCGATGTTCATGATGGCTCGCCTGATAGGTCTCTTGAAACATTTGTAAACATTCCTTTAGGATTTATAGATGATGCAATGGATTCTGCTGCATTAAGAGTCAGTTTTTATGACCTACATTCTGGAGGCTATCTCGATAATGTAGCAACAACACAAAACTTTACATATCTTGGAACACATTCAAATGCAGATTACATTGAGCTAAGAGATGACTATAACTTTAGTGATAAGAAAGGCCATAGAGTAAGATTTTCGAATGAATTTGATAATGGTCTTAATTTAGATATTTCTTTTTTAAGACAAGAATATCTTTCAAATGGTTCTTGGGAATCTGATGTTGCTGAAGGGGCAAGAAAAGTTTCTAGATATACTCCTGAAACATTTGAAGATAATTTTGAACAAGTTTCTTTAACGCTATCTGGTCCTTTAACAGAAAGTATTGACTTCACATTAACAAGTTCAATGTTTGAAAGAGATATTGCTTATACTTATGACTATACACAGTATGTTGCATATACCGGCTATGATCTTTATGCAGCCTACTACTATGATTACGACTATTATGCTTCTACAGACCCAAGAGTTTTTTATACTCAATTTGATAAGTACGATAGAGTCTCTAATGAATTTAGAATTCAATCAGTAACTGATTCAGGATATCAGTGGATTCTAGGTATGTTCCGTGAAACCAATGAACAAAGTTACCAAACATTCTATGATTTTACCGGTGATTTGACTAACTCATCATGGGTTTCCGTTGATGATAGATGGTGGGGGCAAGATAACATTAGAGATGATGAGCAAAAAGCAATCTTCGGTGAAGTAACAGTGCCTGTTAATGAGAAGACTGACCTAACTGTTGGTTTTAGGAAATATGAAACAGAGAATGATTTCTTTGCACAAGACGGGTACTTTGGAAACTACGAAACAACTGATACTGGATATTTTGAGTGGATAGGTAGAACCAATCTTTATCAGTTTGGTGATGATGGCGTTGCTCCTAAATTTAATATTGCACATAGGCCAAATGATAATCTCCTAGTTTATGGAACGTATTCTGAAGGCTTTAGACCAAGTGGAATTAACAGAACCACTGGAAGAACAGCTGAGTTAGTTCCAGACACATATAACTCAGACCTTCTTAGAAATCTTGAATTTGGTTGGAAATCAACTCTAGCTGATGGAAAAGTAACATTCAATGGATTGATTTATCACATGAATTGGGAAGATTATCAGTCTACTAGGTATGTCTATAACCTATTAACAGTTGCGTATGTAGATAATGTCGGGATGGCAACTGTAAGTGGTGGAGAAATGGCTGGCTATTTTAATATATCTGATACATTCTCAATGTCTCTTATGGCAAATATCAATGATCCAACTATGGACGATGATCTTGTAGACGCAGGAGGCACAACACTTGGAAACAAAGGTAATACTCTTGCTTATGTACCTGAGCATAGATTTATCCTTACATTAGACAAAGATTTCAATGTCAAGGGTAAACCAGCTTATATGAGCCTAGACTCTTCATATACAGGAAAAAGATGGGCTGATGAGTTAAATACAACTCCTATGCCTTCTTATTCTATAATGAATATAAGAGCTGGGATGGATCTAGGTAAAGGTATTTCAGGTGAAATCTTTATCAATAATGCTAATGATACTAGACCAGTGCTTGGATTGTATGATGACTTTGGTGATCTAAGACAAACTAGCTCGCAACCTAGAGTAATTGGATTGAGACTCAGATATAAGTATTAAATATATCTTCTAGAGATTTATTTAAAATCTTAGGATTTTCAAAAAATGGAAAGTGTGCTACACCTTCCATTTTTTTTAGATTAGCACTTCCAAACATTTTAATCATCTCTTGTATTTTTTCTTCTGAAACAAGTTTATCCATTTCACCAATAAGAATATTAATATTTTGCATTTTTCTTAATTTTGATTCATCCATTCTATATTTCATACATGCATTCATATCAATTGAAAGAATTTCTTTTGAAACTTGATTAAATAATTTCTTAAGATCATATAAAGCAATTTCTCTTGCAGGATCATTAAGATCCTTGGATCCATAGGGACTTATAACTTTTCCTTTATTTTTTTTATAAAAACTACTTCCTTTCACTCCAAAAACTTTTTTTGGTTTTTCTTTCTTGGGAAGTTTATGTATTCCATATTTTGTAAGAAAGTCTGCTGCTCCATCAAGGTTTCTTGAAGAACCCTCTAAAAGTGCTGAACCTACAAATAGGGGATACTGACAGTTAAACAAAGTTATACTTTTAAATATTGCTTCATTTAAAGATAACAATTGCATTGCAACTAACCCACCCATACTGTGACCACATAGGTGAATATTCGTTAAATCAACTTTCAATAAACAATTAAAAATATAATCTGCATAATCTTCAATACTCTTTGCATCAGTTGGTGTTGAGCTTCCATGACCGGGAAGATCAATACAAATTATATTATTAAAAGTTGTTGGATCTAGTTTTATTAAATCTGCTACTCGATGATCCATTCCTGCACCAGGAATAAATAATACAACTTCTTTTTGTCGATCCAATAATTCAAAATTATGGATGTAAGCTGATGCTGATTTAATTTTTAAGTGCACTTTGGGAAATATAGAAAATCATGAGAATATAAATAAATATCAAGGGTATTGAAGATAAGACTAAAATGTATTTAATACTATCAATACCTTCCAAAGACATTATCAATATTGGCTGTATTACAAGTAATGTAGCAAAGAGAACTCTTAGCGGCTTGCTTGGTTTTTGAGAAGCATGTTTCATTGCGGTTGAGGCCAAAACATAAGAACAAGAATCATATGTAGTGCAAAGAAATATAGTTGCAATAAAAGCATAGATAAATATAAGAAAATACCCTCCAGGCAGGGTGAGGAGTGCCTCTAATGCAATTCTTCCACTTGGAATCCCATCTGATACCATCTCAGGAATATCCATGATTCCTCTTTCATACAAATTCAATGTAAGACCTCCCAAAACATAAAAATGTATAAAGGTAGCAAATGAACCAATGAAAATTGTACCAAGTATCATTTGTCTAATAGATTTACCATTAGATATTTGAAGAATAAAAGTTCCAACGAACGGTGCAAGAGCCATCCACCATGCCCAATAAAAAACGGTCCAGCTTTGAGCAAAGGAACTTTCAGAAAAAAAGCTCATGTCGACATATTTAATTAGCATGAAGCTTGTTGATTCTATCGCATTATTAAGAATATATTTTGTCGGACCCAATAATAAAATGACTAACAGCATTATAAGAACTAATAAAACATTCAAATTACTTAATCTCTTTATTCCACCCTCCAAACCTTTATATACACTAGTGCCAAATATACTTAAACAAATTAAAAGTATGAAGATCTGAAAAGAGAATGAATTTTCAATACCTAGTAAATATGAAGTCATTTCTGCTATCACAGGAAATGAAACACCCATGCCAACTCCAGCTCCAGCCAGAATTGCTAGAATGAAAACTATATCAAAGATGTTTCTTAATAAAACTTTCAGCGGGCTTTTTCCATTTATCAATATGCCCCCAAAAGATAATTGGACTTTTGGATTGTGAATTACTGCTAATGTAAATGCTACACCAGGTAAAGCATACAAAGCCCAGCCTACAAAACCCCAATGAAATAATGGATAAGACTGACTATATGAAATAATATTGCTAGATGAAGGATCTAGACCAAAGGGTTTTGAATTCATGGTTTGCGCCCATTCAACTGGTGATGCCCATAAAATAGATGCACCCATACCAGCAACGAACATCATTGCACCCCAAGATAAGTTCTTGAAAACTGGGCGCTCAGATAGAGTAATTTTTTTTGATCCCACAGGTAATACGCACAATATTAATAAGAAAATTATCACACCAAATGCACCAAGTTCATAAACATCTTCAAGTTTTAGACTCGCCGATGCATACAAAAATCTCAAGGTTTCAGTTGACTTATCAACGTCAATGAGAACATACAAAGAAATAAGAAATGAGAGTAAAATAGGGATAATTATTAAAGTGGGATTCCAATTATTATTTTTGAATAGGTTTCTCTGAATCATATGAATAAAAAAAATTCCGTAGAGATAGCATACCAGAATGCTACTAATTTAATTGATAAAAAAGAATATACACAAGCTATTGTTCAATTAAATGAAATTCTAAAGATTTTTCCTAATGAGTTAAATTCTTTATACCTTTTAATTGATTGTTATATAAAAACAAACAAAGCTTTGCTTGCTCTTGAAACAACTCATAAAGCTCTTGAATTTAAGAAAGATGATAAACAACTATTACACTTAGAAATAAGATTAAATGAATATCTAAAAAGAGATTCAGAGTCAATAAATTTACTGAAGATTTTTGTAGATAAGTTTTCTGATATGAGTGCCTTAAAACATCTAACAAATCTACTAGTTCATCAAGACAAAGCTGATGAAGCAGACGAATTGATAAAAAACTTTTTTGAAAATAATGATGAATATGGTCTTTTATATAGGGGAGTAAGGCACCTCTTTGCGTCCAGATTCAGAAAAGCAGAAGATGCATTTAAAAAAGTTCTTATTGAGGACAAAAATAATATTGATGCTTTAAGGTTCATGGGTATTTTGGCCTATAAAACTGGTAATCATGATATCGCAGAAAAAATGTTTGTTAAGGCTTTAATGCTTGATCCAACTTACAGTATAGTTTGGGCAAATTTAGCCCATGTTTATACGGTTACAGGACAGTTAGATAAAGCAAAAAAGTCATTTCAAAATATTTTAAAAATGGATCCAGAAAATGGATTAATTTGGGCTGAACTAGGAACCGTCTTAAATAAATTAGCAAATTATAAAGATGGAAGAGATGCATATCTTAAATCAATTGAATTAAAGCCTGATAGCCCCAGAGTTTATTTAAGTTTAGGACATGTCTATAAGACAATGGGCGACATTGAAAATTCAATAGAATCATATAAAGAAACAATTAAACATAATAATCTTTCAGGCGAAGCATACTGGAGTTTAGCAAATCTAAAAACTTATAAATTTACCAATAATGAAATAGAGGAAATGGAAAAAGCACTTAAATCAGAAATGTCTGATATTGAGAAATGTCAGATGTATTTTGCTTTAGGCAAAGCATATGAGGTTGAAAAAGATTTTGATAACTCTTTCAAAAATTATTCAAAGGGGAACAAAATAAAAAAAGATGAATCAGAGTATTCGTCAATGGATACAACGGATAATACATCGAAGGTTATTCAATTTTTTAATGAAAAAAGATTAATGCAACTTTCAAGTTCAAAAACATTAGATAGAGATCCAATATTTGTTTTAGGGATGCCAAGATCTGGATCTACTTTAATAGATCAAATCATCTCTTCTCATAGTATGGTAGATGGAACTCAGGAGCTGCCAAATATTATCAAAATTGCAGCTGATTTGAAGAGAAAAAATAATTTGTACCCAGAAATCCTTGATGAGATTGATGAAGATGAAATCACAGAACTAGGAGAAAAATATTTAAACGGAACTAGATGGGCTAGAGATAGCGCGCCATACTTCATAGATAAAATGCCTAACAATTTTATTCATATTGGCTTGATAAAAACAATATTACCTAACGCAAAGATTATTGATACGAGAAGAGATGCAATGGATACATGTTTTAGTTGTTTTAAGCAGTTTTTTGCAAGAGGGCAGCTTTTTACATACAGTTTAGAAGACCTTGGTAAATATTACTCTGATTACATCAAAGCTATGAATCATTGGCACAAAGTATTTGGCGACCAAATTTATACAGTTCGTTATGATAATGTAATTAACGATACAGAAAATACTATTAAAGAATTGATTCAGTATTGCGAATTACCATTTGAGAATGAGTGTTTGGAGTTCTATAAATCTTCTAGGCCTGTTAAGACTCCAAGTGCAGAGCAAGTAAGACAGCCTATTTATAAATCAGGACTTAATTATTGGAAAAACTTTGAAGAACATTTACAACCATTGAAAAAGATAATAGATGAAATTAGTTAAAGAGATTTATAGCTATCCTAAACTCGAACGAGTAGAAACTAAGTCTGGAAGATTTTATCTAGACTCAAATGGTGTTGAAGTCCCATCAGTTACTAATATTCTTTCATCTACTTCTGATCAGTCCGGCATTGATGAATGGAAAAGAAGAGTAGGTCACGATGAGGCTGAGAGGATAATGCTAGAAAGTACTTCAATAGGTACAAACGTCCATAATGCCCTTGAAAATTATCTGCTTGGAAAAGAATGGGAAATTTATGATGATGATTCATATATTTCAAATACATCAATTAAAATCCTTGATACTTTCATCAAAAACTTAATAAGTGATATTGATCAAGTTTGGGGCCTTGAAGCAGGATTAGTCTTAGATGGCCTATATGCTGGAACAGCAGATTGTATTGGTATTTTTGATGATAAAGAATCTTTAATCGATTTTAAAACTGCTAAAAAACTAAAACCCAAAGAATGGATTGAGGATTATTTTTTACAATGCTCAGCTTATGCAAATGCTCATAATGTCATGTATGGAACAAATATAAATCAAATTGTTATTCTTATGGTTGATCGGAACCAGGAATTTAAAAAATTTATTGTAAATGGTCGAGAATTTGATCATTATACAAATAAATGGAAACAGAGACTTATTAAATTCCATAATACAAATAAAATATGAATACTTTGATACTTGATGCAGCGCTTGGAACTCAATTGGCAGTTAATGGTGAAATATTACCTGATTGGAAGAATTCTATTTGGTCTGCTCACGCACTGATAAATAAACCTGATGCAATTCTAAAGATTCACCTTGATAATATTGAAGCTGGTGCTGATGTTATAACTACAAGTAATTACTATGTAACACCTGTAATTCTTGCTAAAGATTCTGACAAGCATGATTATAAAGAGCTTACACTTAGAGCCTTAGAATTAGTTCAGGAGGCTATTAGATTATCGGGAAAGGATATTCTTATAGCAGGAACATTTCCACCAATAAATGTTAGTTTTAGACCTGATCTGACCGGAACAAAAGATGAATTGGATAATTTTTATCAGTCCCTGGGAGAGATTTATAAAAACAATGTGGACATTGTCTTATGTGAAAGCATGTCATCAATTTTTGAAGGCCAGCATGCTTCTAGGAATGCTAAAGATTTTTCAAACAGAGTTTGGCTTAGTTGGACCAATAGAGGGCATCAACCAGATCAGCTTCCTAGTACAGAAACACTGTCAAAAGCAATAGATTTTTCTATTGAAACAGATATCGAATGTGTATTAATAAATTGTTCGCATGCAGATATTGCTAGTGATTCAATAAAAGAGCTCAAGAGAGCAAATAGATTTGGAATTTATGCAAATTCATCAACATTTAAGGAGGTTGATTTATCAATTGCAACAAAAGATGTTGATGCTATACATCATTTAAATTCTGAGGAAATATCTGCAGCTGAATATGCAAAAATAGCACTCAGTTGGGCAAAAGAGGGAGCGTATGTAATAGGAGGTTGTTGTGGAACAACTGTTCAACATACCAGAGAAATAAGAAAATTAATGGGTGATTTATGAATATTAAAAATATAGTTGCGATTGGCGGCGGCGGTTTTGGAAGGACTGTAAAAGATTTGAGGATTGAGAAATATATATTAAATCTCTCTGACAAAGAAAAGCCTAATGTTTGCTTCATCCCAACTGCCACAGGGGATAATGACGCTTACAAAGTAAATTATTATGATGTTTTTACTAAATTTAATTGTAATCCTACTCATATAGATTTTTTTAAAAGAACAATAGACTTGTCATTACACATTCCAAAACAGGATATTATTTTTGTTGGAGGCGGAAACACAAAAAGCATGATCGCAGTTTGGAAAGATTGGGGATTGGATAAGTTACTTAAGCAAGCATATGAAAAAGGTACAGTTATGTGTGGCGTAAGTGCTGGAGCTATTTGTTGGTTTGAAAAAGGAATTACCGATTCCTGGGCTGATGATTTAGCAGTTATGGATTGTTTAGGTTTCATAGAGGGTACTTGTTGTCCTCATTATGATGAAGAGCCAGCAAGAAGACCTTTTGTTAAGAAAGCTCTTAGTGAGAATTTAATAGATCACTGTTTAAGTATTGAGGGGAACTGTGCTCTTCATTTAAAAGACGATAAACCTTTTAGAGCTATTAATTTTGGAAGTAATAAGAATACCTATAATGTAACCATTTCAGATAACGAGTTAAAAGAACAGACTTTTGAGAGAGTCGATCTTTAATCACTTTTTATTTCAATCTGATTCTCAAAATCTATTTGTATCTGAGGCTTTTCATTAAAAACGGTAATAACTCCAGAAATACATATATCCTTTTTTCTATATTTTTTATCAGGCCTGCCATCAAAATTATCTTTATTTGAGGAATACCATATTAGGCCAGTAAAAGTATGATTAGGATATTCACGACCCATGTTTAAATATATTCTTTGAGATGCAGTATTCGAATTGATATAAGTTGATTGGACTTTTCCGCAGACAGTTCTCAACTTACCAATATTTTGTATTGCAGCTGTATGCGGTATTTCTATTAAATCATATGTATTTACTATTAAGGGGAGGGCAAAAAGATAAAGTATTTTCTTTGAAATCATACAGTCTAATTATAGATAAAAAAAAGCCCGGCATAAAACCGGGCTTTCACATTTAGGGTATAAATTAAAAGTCTATGCCAAAACTCACTCCATAAGTTCTAGGAGTTCCGATCATAGCATTTAGAACACTACCTTCGACTTCAGAACCTCTATCAATACCAATAAGATGTCTGTCGTTGGCTAGGTTTTTACCATACCAACCAACATACCAGTCACCATTATTTGGACGATAAGTTGTTATTAAGTCAAAGTATCTCTGCTCTGGTACGCTTGTTCTCTCTTGATTGAAAAGACTTGCATACATTTGACCTTTATGAGCCATGGTTAGTCTTGCATCGACAACACCATTCTTTGTCATAAACGCTTGGTTCAGAGATATATTGTAGTCAAGTTCTCTTGTTGCTGGCATTCTATTGCCTGAAAGATCTTGTCTTACAATTTGCGCAAATCCTGGATTACCAATAATTGCTTCTTGAACAACAAACACACCTTGACACTTAGCAACTAATCCTTCAACAAAAAGTCCCCAGTTACAGAATGGTGTTTGTACACCAGCATCATCAAGACCAGCATATAAAGCTGCTGCTGTTCCCTGTCCAGCTGGTAGACTCCCTAGAACATTAGCAAAGAAGAGTCCAAGCTGTTGTTCGGTAGTGAACAATGCTAAAGGTGTTCCACTTGTTAGACCAAATGGATTTGCAGGATCATATAGAGTCTCATCACCAATTTCAGAATCTAATGCGAAAATATTTATATCTAAAGAAGTATTTTCACCTAAAAGATATTTTGATTGAATCTCAAGACCTGTATGAGTGTAGTCAATAGTATTAGTGATTGCACTTGTACCATAAATCATAGAGTTATGAGCATCATCCGCTTTATGTTGGAATAGAGTTGCATTTAAAAGAACTCTTCCACCAGCTAGTGTGCTTCTTAGTCCGAATTCAATATTAGTACTATCAGTAGCTCCGTAAGGAAGTACATCACCACTTTCGTTTGGAGAATTACCACCAGGCTTATTACCTGTTGATACCAATCCATAAACCATTACGTCATCAGAAAGTGCTTTTTGAATAGCTATTTTTCCTGTTAGTGCATCGTTACCAATTTCACCATCAGCGTAACCACAGCTTGTAGATCTAACTAAAACACCACCACTTGCTCTTGCACATGCTCCAGCTATGGCGCCACCTCTAGTTGCATCACCTAAAGTATTTAGCAACATGAAGTAGTTATTGTTTTCGTCATATCTCAAGCCAAGAGTAAGCTTAGTCGTATCATCAATCTCATAATAAACTTCACCAAACATAGAAGTACTATCTTGATTTCCATGTTCTGAATTAATTAGTCCTCTTAACTCTGGTGGAAGAATACTTTGCATATATCCTGCCCCAAATTGATTAGCAGAAAATCCAGTCGGTGAATCTTCGTCTGGTGATAGTCCATTGTCATTTAAAAAAGTAATAGTTGAAACAAGAGAACCAACAAGCTCTGGAAGTGATACTAGCCCAGCTTCAAATGCTGGAAGACCTTGCTGTAATAGAGCACCAAGAGTACCCCAAAAAGCTACACCACCGTAACCATCAAGTTGACCGCCGAATACTAAGTCACTATATGGATGCTGTCTGAAATCAGCATTCATTACATAGCCTTCAGTTTGGACTTCATAGTCATTCATATACTTTCTTTCATGATAGTAAGCACCAAGAGTGTAGTTAAGCGGACCATCATTATCTGATATCCAGTTAACCTCTAGTTGCATTCTGTCTTCAATAGCAGTTGAACATTCAACATTTGTTGGTGCTCCTCTGGTTTGAGTTCCCCAACAGTTGTACTCTAGATCGGCTGTGAATCCACCAACAAGACCGCTTAGCGCGTTTGTAAATTGTGTTTGATTAGAAACTTGCTTATCGTTGTCATCAATATGGTTATAATCTCTAGTTCCATATGTTGCTTTCAACTTAAGGTCTCCATTTTCTCTGGCATTAATCCACTCAATTGATGAATGTGTTGTAAGTGCATCCCTATTAGGATCAAGATCTAGATAGATTTCATTTAGATCATCAGCAGCTGGAGCACCAGCATATGAATCATACAATTTATCTGGTTGCATAAATGTAAGAACTGCAAAACCAGCAGCTAGAGTTCCTGCAGGGTGAGCACCAGTATTGTAAGCACCTCTAACAGTTGGATCACAACCTAAGAATACTTCTCTATTACAATATCTGCTTGCCCAGTTAAGTCTGCCATCCTCAAACTCATGTTCTTCATGAGTAATTTGGATTGTATTAGTTGCATCCACATCGACGTCAACTGAAAGCCTAAATGATTGAGCATCTCTATTATCTATTTCTGTTCCAAGATTCAGGTTCTTTACCGTTCCATCTTGAACATAAGAACTATAGGCAATACGAGCAGCAACATTATCAGCTAGTGGCACATTAATTGCAGAACGTATTCTTGTTTGACCAAGATTACCATAATCCATATTTGCATAACCTGATGTATCACCAGTTGGTCTTGCAGAAATAAGATTAATAAGTCCACCTGTAACATTTCTTCCATATAAAGTTCCTTGAGGTCCAGCAAGGATTTCAACCCTTTCTGCATCTAAGAAGCCAATATCACCGAAAGCAGACTGGTTAATAACATGTCCGTTAACGGCAGTTTGTACAGATGCAACACTTGATGTACCGATTGCTTCCGTAGCACTACCTCTGACAGCAATAAAGTATCCAGAGCCGATTGCAGGTGCAAAAGATATTCCAGGTGTTAGTTCACCCAAATCACTCATTTCAGTAACTTGCGCTGCATCAAGATCATCACTCGTGAGAGCTTGCGCAGAAAGAGCTACGTCTTGAAGTGACTCTTCTCTCCTTGTAGCTGTAACAACAACTTCCTCAACCTCAACTTCTTGAGCGGTCGCGTCATTAAAGCTAGTAAATATAGCAGTTGCGAGAAAGGCAAAAGCTATTCGTTTAAAGTTATCCATAATTTATCCCCCTTAATGTTTTTTAAAATAAGTAATTAACTATGCGATATATGCATATAATATATCTATAAAACAGGAAAAGCCAATTATATGACCTGTTTTATGGCGTATATAAAACTAGTAAAAAGTAGGCAAAAATGAATATTTTAGATGCAATAAAAGAAAGACAATCAATTCGTTCGTTTGAGAATCGAGATGTACCAGATGAAATTATCAAAGAAATTCTTAATATTTCGAGATTTGCGCCATCAGGAGGTAATACTCAACCATGGAAAATATATATATTGGATAAAAAAATCATGAAAAAGCTTGAGAAAAGTGTTCTTTCAAAACTTGATAAAGGGGAAAGCGAAGAAGCAAATTTCAAAATTTATCCTCAACCAATGTCTGAGCATCTCAAAAATAGAGTTAAAGAATGTGGAAAACTTATGTATGGTGCTCTTGAGATTGGCAAGGATGATATTGACGGCAGATTAAATCAACTAAAGCAGAATTTCTCATTTTTTGGAGCACCTGTAGGAATGATAGTTTCAGTAGAAAAAGAGGTTGATTTGAATGGATGGGGGCATGTAGGCCATTTTATCCAAAATATATGTTTAGCATCTATGGAATTTGGGCTTGGGACTTGCTTACAAGAGAGTTGGTCAATGTTTCCTGAAACAGTAAAAACAATAACTGGCATGGAAGAATCAGAAACTTTATGGTGTGGAATTGCAATGGGATATCCTAATTCAAAACATGCAATAAATAATTACAGAACTCCTAGAGAGTCTATAGAGGATTTTGCAAAATTCATACGAGAATAAGTTGATAAGAATTGTCAAGTATTAAGTACCGATAAATTAATAAAATTTGAATTTGATATAAGTATTGGATATATTTAATCCGTTATTCTCAAATTGAAATACCTTTGTGGGTTTTTCAGTAGGGGGACAATGTTGAAATTTCAATATTAAACTTAGAGGAGGTTTAAATGGAATACGCACTAGCACAAGACGACTTTGTCGGTATTTCTTTTTGGCTTGCTACAGCAATCATGCTTGCTTCTACTGTTTTCTTTCTTGCAGAAAGAGACAGTGTTAGAGGTAAGTGGAAAACTTCATTGACTGTTGCTGCTTTAGTTACAGGTGTAGCTTTCTGGCACTATCTCTATATGAGAGGTGTATGGATTACTACTGGAGACTCTCCAACTGTATATAGATATATTGACTGGTTGATTACTGTTCCACTTCAAATAGTGGAGTTCTACCTCATCCTAGCAGCTGTTACTAGCGT
>MDTA01175885.1_pt1 | contig 14110 bp, 7 predicted proteins | sample 811151 | NCBI WGS metagenome assembly MDTA01 (sample SAMN05326648, study PRJNA326480) | marine metagenome | isolation source: seawater | place: Indian Ocean: South | collected 2010 | reverse complement strand
GATGACCTGGTTTTATTAGATCTCTCGTCGAGATGACGACTGACTCTCGATGACTTTGCGGATTTCGCGTTTGGCCATTTTTTGGCCACCGCGCCGCGTTCTCGTTTGTCCCGGCGAGGGTTCGGCACGCGCACGTCCAACGCGCTCGGCACGTGATTTTCCCACCCTTGTTTCCTCGTCGGAACCAGGTCCGGTCCCCGTTTGCGCGCCGAATCCGCCGAATTTCCACCGGGACCGCGAACGGGTCGTCGGTCTGAGGTTCGACGGGCGAGCGCCTCCTCACTGCGCCTCCTCACCGCGCGCCGTCGCCATGGGCGGGACGGACGGAAGCCCCGGGAGCACGACGGGCCGCCACCATCGCGACGAGAAGCGCTCGTGGCTCGAGATGCTCGCCGCGGACGACGACGTCGAGGGCCCTTCGATTCTTCGCGCGCCCGACCTCACGACGAGGGGCGGCGAGTCACCGGACGCGCCGGTCCTCGACGACGACCGCCTGCATCTCCGCCCGTTGGGTTGGCTCGGCGACGACGACGACGACTTTGGCGACCTCGTCCATCGCGCCCCGGTCCACGGCGAGATCGCGCGCGGGGTGATCTCCACGCTCCGCCGCGCCGCCACGGACGTCGGGGGCGAGCTCGGGCGTCGCCGAGGGGACGACGACGACGACGAACGCCGCCGAGGCGTCGCGCCGCGCGGCGAGGCCCGCCGGCGCCCCCCCGACCGCGGCGGGGGCGGGCACGCGCGGGGCCGGCACTCCCCGCTCGCGGGCGGACCGGGCGACGCGAGCCTCGTGGAGAGGCTGCGCGACAGCGTGCGCCCCGAAGACGTCCCGGAAGACCTCTCCGGGCGGCGCGGCGCGAGGGGCGGCCTCAGGCGCGCTCGAACGCTCCCGACGAACCTGCACGCGCACGACGACGACCTCGCGTTAGATCCGCGCGCCGCGCGGGCGCACGTCGTCGCCGCGCGGGCCGCCGAGGCCGCCGCGCAGGCCGCGAGCCCCCGACCCTTCGGCTACCTCGGCGTCACGCGCCCGCCGTGGACCACGCGGTGGGAGGCCAACCTCGTGGACGAACACACGGGCGGGCACGTGTTCCTCGGCAACTTCGACCAGAAGGAATCCGCCGCGAGGGCCCACGACGCCGCCAAGCTCAAGCTCGCCCTCGGGGACGACGAGCCCGTGCCCCCGGACCAGCTCAACTTCGACGCGAGCGACTACCACGAGGAGCTCTCCGCCATGACGGAGTGCACGTTTGAGGATTTTGTCAAGACGCTCGTGACGCATTCGTACGGGGGGGGTCGAAGCGCGGGGCACTCAAAGTTCCGCGGCGTCTTCGCGCGGGAGGACGGCCTGTGGGAGGCGAAGCTCGACGCCGAGGACGCCGGCGGGGGGCGCGAGGACCGGCGGTGGAAGAAGTGAGGGACGGCGCTCTCGCCGCGCGAGATGGGCAAAAGTCTTTTTTAGCATCATAATGAATCACAACAAATGAGAGGCTCGCGCTAAGGGGACGGAGGTGATCTCGCGTGCCACGCCCCTTTCTTCTCTGTCCTCTGTTCTCTTTTCTCCCTTCACCAGTCGCCGTCTCGGGAGTAGCGGACGTCGCCCGACCCAGAGTCGCCCGACCCCGAGTCGAAGCTTCCGCTTCTATCTCCGCTCGCATCCTTGGTGATGATCCGCGTGAGCTCCCCAATCATGCAGTCGTCCACCTTCTCGTCGTTATCCCACCCGGTGTTCACCCACCTGCTCTTCCTATTCGGCCTGTACGAGTACTCGCCCGAGTCGCCGCTGTCATTGGAGTAGCGGTTGTCTGACGCGCCGAAGAAGTCGATGTCGGAGCCGGCGCCGAGCCCGCGCCCGCGACCCGCGCCCGGCGAACCCCCGCCCGGCCCGCCGCCCCGCCGCCCGAAGATGGCGCCCCAGTCGGTGGCGCCGCCGCCGTACCCGGACCCGTCGGAATCGTCGAAGGATCGCGCGCGGATGTTCCTGGCCTGGTCCTGGAGGTTCTGGCGCAGACCCGCCTCGACGCCTCCTTGGACGCGCTCTCCATCCTTGTTGGGCGGCTTCGCCTGCAGCCAACGCTTGATGACGTGTCCGGACAGCTCGATCCGACCGGCGCTCAGAGATCCGCCGTAGTTGAACCGCAGACGGCGGAGCAGGACGACGACGCGGTCGCCCGTCTGAGCCAAACGCCTGCCCTCGTCGTCCCCGGACGCGATCATCTCCTCGTGCTCCTCGTCCGACAGCACCCTCAGCGTCACGTTGGGCAGCTCCACGTCGCCGGCACCCGCGTGCGCGTCGGAAAATCGCCTAAAGACGCGAAGCATGGTGAGCACGGCAACCTCCGCCGCCGCGGGGGGGAACTTCCTGATGTCGTACACGCTGTCCGTCTCCGTCGCGAACTTTGGGACGACGCCGATCGCCTGAGCCTCCTCGTACATGATGAGCGCGCGAAGCGGGTAGTACTTTCGCGCATCCTCGTGCGACGAGTCCTCGTGGGAGACGGCTCGAGCGAGCGACTCAGCCTTGGACCCCGGCCTCGTCTCCCTGTCCACGGCGCGCAGGGACGGCAGCGTGGGCGGGCGGAGGCACGCGAGCATGGCGGAGAAGGTGGCGAGCCTGGGCCTGACCCCCGCGACGGTGGCTTCGTGGTACGCGGCGATGGCTCGATCGGCCCACTCTGTCCACTCGGGCTCCTCCTTTTTCCTGTTAGAGTCGTCGTCATCCGCGTCCCACTGCGCGCGCTTGATGTTCCTGCGGTCGTCCGGGTCGGTGAGGGCGCGAATCTTGGACAAGGTGACGCCGATGAGGATGTTGAGCGCAACCTCGGACGGGGGCTGGCCAGCCTTGCGGCTGCGCTTGTACGTGTCCCAGGTGAGCGCCGCGTCGCCGTGCCGAGCGCACGAGCTCAGCAGCTCGCACCACGTCTGCTCGTCGGGCTCCAAGCCCGCCGCGCGCATCTCCGCCTCCGCCTCGAACATCTTGTCCATGTCCCCGCCCCGGCCGCTGGCGATCACGAGCATGGTGAAGTGATGGCGGGTGATCTCGACCGTTCCGGTGGTCTTGGCCTCCTCGTACCATCGCCACGCGAGGTCCGGTCGGACGGCTGACCCGGCGGCGCGCATGAGCGCGTGGTAGGTGTCCCCGTCGCACGCGAAACCCGCGGCGCGCAGCCGGAGGACAGCCTCCTGCGCGGCGTCTACGTCCCCGCGCCTCGCCGCGGCCGTCACGAGGGCGTTGTACATCTCCATCGGAACCGCCAAGCCGCGGCTGGCCACCTCCGCGATGGCGCTCTCCACCCCGGCTCCGTCCCCGGCTCTCGCGGCGATGCCGGCGAGCGACGCGTACACCTCGGGGGTGGGCGCGACCCCCGCGCGCTCCATCTCGAAGACGACGCGCTCCGCCTCCTCGCGCTTCCCGGCCCTGCCGGCGACCGCGATGAGGGTGGCGTAGAGCATCGCATCCGGCGCCACTCGCTCGACCCGCATATCCTCCCAAATCTCCCAAGCCTTGCCGAGATCGGCGAGGTGCGAGCACGCAATCATCGCCTCCTGGAAGACCATGATCGAGGGCTCGATGCCCGCTCCCGGGGTCATCGCGCGGTCGTACAGCGAGAGCCCCCTCGCGGATTGACCCGCGTTGGTGCACGCCTTGATCAGCGCCGAGTAGGTGTACGCGTCGGGCGCCAAGTCGGCTTCATCCGACGAATTCATCTCGTCGTAGAGATCGAACGCCTTTTGGAGGGCGTCGGCGCTCAGCGCGCGGACCTCCGCCGCCCTGCCGCAGGCGCTGAGGATGGTGTTGATCATGGTACCGTCGGGCGCGACCCCCGCGTCGTCCATCTCCTCGCGAAGGTCGAAGCATCGTCGGAGCGTCGCGGCGACGGCGCCGCCGTCAACCTCCTCCGACGCGCTACCCGCTTTACCCTCGTCTCCGATTGGCGCCGATCCGATCGCCGACTCGCCGACGGCGACCGATCTTTTCTCGTGGACGGAAGCCTTGGTGAGCTCCATCACGCGTCGGGACAGCGCGTCCATGAGCGCGCCGTACGTCACGACGTTACCCTCCAGCCCGTCCGTCTCCATCCGCCGAAACGTCTCAAACGCCTTCTCCAGCTCCCCAGCCTTGGCGCACGCGCTGATGAGCGTCGTGTACGCCATCACGTCCGGCTGGACCCCGTTGTCGTACATCATGACGAAAGCGGCGAACGCGCTCCTGGAGTCCGCGGCGGAGGCGCACACCGACAGCAGCATGTTGTAGAGTCGCACGTCGGGGTAATCCACGAATGAGACGAAATCAAACGCCACGGCAACCGCGCTTCGCTTGGCGCACTGCCTGAGGAACGCCTTGTTGCTCACCCTGCCGCCCACGGTGTTGAGCCCCGCGGTTTTGAGCGCTCGCAAGAGCTCGAGCGCGTTGTGGAGTCTGCCGCAGTCCACCAGGGTCTCGTAGAGCTGCAGGTGCGGCCGCGCGGTGGACATGTTGATGGCGTCCTTATCCGGGATGGGCGGGAGCTGATGGAGAAGCCTGGCGAGGGGCCACCCCTGCCTCACCCCCTCCAGGTGCGCCGCCTGCGCGTACTGCGTGTCCTTCTGGTACCTGGACAGCATCCCGGACGATGACTTTCGGGTGCTTCCGGATTTTTTGCCGGCGGCGGAGGGCTTCTTGGCGCGCGACGACGGGGGATCCTCGACGACCGCCTGAGACACGGGCTCCGGGATCGCGCCGAGGACGACGGAGATGGGCGAGGGCTCCGGGGACGGGGAGCGGGGCACCGGGGCGGGCGCGGAGGCTCCCGCGACGAAGGATCGCGGGATCATGCGGGGCCCGGTGCCATCGCCGCCGTCGCCGTTCCCCTCAGACCTCGCGCCGCCCAGCGCGGCGCGCGGCGCGAGCTCCGCGGCGCGCCCCTTCGCCGAGGCGTTCGCCAGCCGCCGAGACCGCGCGCCGGTTAGAGGTTTGTCGTTGCGAGGACCCCTCGCGCCCCGGGGCCCCGCGGGCGCCGCGCGCGCGTTGGCAGCCACGATCGCGCCGGACGCGGTCGCCGCCGTGCCAACCATCTTCGCGATCCCGCCCGCGACCCGAAACCCGGCGCACGTCGAGCTCGACGACGCCTTGACCCTTACCCCTTACGCCACGGAAGGGGAAAAGCACCCTTTCGAGCCCCGAACTCTTTAATGGCCGCGCGTTCGCGCCTCCACGACCGGGGTCTCGTCGGCCTCCGCGATGGGGGTTGGCGAAATTCCGCGGTCGGTGCACGTACGGGCTCTTTACGTTCGAACGCGCCGCGAAGCGGTTGCGCGAGACGCTATGGGCGTTCGTCGGGGCCCCCGCCCGGGGTCCCACCCAGGATTCTCGGAAGACTTCCAAGGAGCCACGGGTGGAGAATCCTCAACGGAGAGGCTATCCATTCGTGGCCCGAGACGATCGGGTTTTCCTCTCGGTTCGTGAACCCTCGCCGGCGCGCGGTTGGGGTTTGCATTTCAACTGTCTGGCGGATATTTTTAGGATAAATAGACCGTGACGTGGAGGCCGACTCATTTCCTCACTCGGTCGGTCGGAATATTTGGTCGGACACAGGTCGTGCAGCTCCTGGGCCGGACGGTAGTAGTCTAACAATCCTCATCCGCAGACACACCGCGCGCAGGTCCGACATGGGCGGGTTCCGCCGAGCCGCCCGCGCGGCGCTCTCGGCATCGCGTCGACCCCCCACGGTCGCCCCCTCGGTCGCCGTCCCTCGCGCGGGGTGGCGATGTCCGTCGTCGCCGGACCGAGGTTGGGACGCGTCATCCTCCTCGCCCGCGACGAGCCTCCTCCTCGCGGGTCGGGAGGTCCCGTCTCAGCCGCGCGCCGCGCGCGGGTTCGCCGCGAAACCGCATCATCCACCCCGCGCTCCCGTCGTACCCCCCGGATGGGGCGGCGACGGCGGCGAAGACGACGTCGACCCCGACGGCAGCACCCGACGCGCGCTCGAGGTGGCCATCGACCGCGCGGGACTCTTCCGATCGATCGAGCGGGCGCAACGCGACGCGGGGGACGACGCGTCCTCCTCCTCGCCCCACGCGCACGGGCGCCTCGAGGGGCTGGAGGCGCACCTGGCGTCCATCATACGCTTCAGGGGAGGGCCCATAACCCTCGCCGAGTTCATGCAGGAGTGCCTGACGCACCCGGAGTTTGGCTACTACATGCACCGCGATGTCTTCGGCGAGAGGGGCGACTTCGTCACGTCCCCCGAGGTGTCGCAGGCGTTCGGGGAGCTCATGGGGGCGTGGGCGGCGTGGACGTGGGAGAGCATGGGAAAGCCGTCCACCGTGCGGATCGTGGAGCTCGGGCCCGGGCGGGGGACCCTGATGGCGGATCTGCTCAGGGGGACCAAGAACTTGAAGGGTTTCACCGACGCCGTCACCGTGCACATGGTGGACGTGTCGCCGGCGAACAGAAACGCGCAGAGAGGGACGCTCAAGTGCGGCCCAAAGGTTGACGCGACGAACGGAGATGACAAGGGGAAGAAGAACCCGACGAGGCCCGGGCTGGGAAAGGTGCGGGTCCCGAGGAACCCCATGACGGGCGGATCGACGCCCGAGGAGCTCGGACTCGACCCGGTGGACGTCGGAGTCAGCGGCATCAACGGCGCCGTCGTCGAGTGGCACGAGACCATGGACGCGGTACCGCCCGGGCCAACGATCGTCATCGCGCACGAGTTCTTCGACGCCATGCCGGTTCACCAGTTCACCCGCACGGAGAGGGGTTGGTGCGAGAGGCTCGTGGCCATCTCCGGCGACGTGGAGAAAGGGCGGGGGGGTTCGTCGTCGAGCGGAGACGAATCGTCACGGGACGGAGACGAATCGTCACGCGCGTTCGAGATGGTGCTGTCGCCGGGGCTCACCCCCGCGGGTGCGCTCATGGTGCCGCGCAGGCTCGAGGGCGTGGAGGCGTCGCGGCGCGACGGGCTGAGGCAGCTGGAAATATCACCGAGGTCGCTCGCTATTTGGGAGAGGATAGCCGCTCGGCTGGAGGAACACGGCGGCGCGGCTATCGCCATCGATTACGGCGAGGAGGGGCCGTTGGGCGATACCCTGCAGGCGATAAGGGATCACAAGTTCGTCGACGTGCTGACGGACCCCGGACGCGCGGACCTCTCGGCGTACGTCGACTTTGGGGCGATGCGGCGGGTGATTGAGACGAGGAAAAACTCGGGCGTCGAGTGCTACGGGCCGGTGACTCAGCGGGACCTGCTCTTCGGTCTGGGCATCGGGCAGTGGCTCGATAAGATGGTGGAAAAGTGCGCAACGGAGAAGGAGGTGGATAAGCTCATAGCGGGGTGCGAGAGGCTGGTGAGCGGCGAGCAGGGTGCCCTGGGTGAGGGCGGGAGGACGGAGGGAGCAGGGAAGGGAGCCGGGATGGGGTTCAGGTACAAGGCGCTGGCCATGGTCAGCAAGGGCCTGGGCAAGCCCGCGGGATTCTGATCAAAGGGTGGCATCCCATTTGCTCAGGCGTAGTGTGTAATAACAAGTGACTACGCGTGGAATAATCGTTAATCTACGTAGCAAAGACGCAATCGTCTCTGGCGTTGCGCGAAACTCGTGCAACAAAAGAATAAGTATTTGGACGAACCTGTCGTCGGCTGTCACCCCAAGTCACCCTCCAACCCAACCTCTCCGAGAGGTCTCAGAACACCCTGATGTGCTGGACATCGTTCTGAAACTCCCCGTTGTACGCCAAACCCCCGATGACGAGTAAACCGTCCTTCGCCGGCACCATCACGTGGCCCGTGCGGTGCTCCCAGACCTCGTGCTCCATGGTGGCGTCCTCCATGGCGTCGCCATCGTCCTCGCCCCGCAGGTACACGTGATCGTTGCGGTTGGGATGCTGAATGGGCATCCACGTGCCCCGCGAGATGTCCAGCATCGCGAAGCCACCCTCGAAGAACGTCAGGCCCTGCATGGTGGCGAGGCCCTGGTCCGCGGTCGCGTAGGTTCCGCTCGCGCCCGCGGTTGGGCTGCCGCGGCCGCCGGAGAAGACGATGCGATCGCCGAGCACCACCGCGGCGTGACCCACCCGGGGTGCGGGGGGCGTCCCCGCGACGTCGAGCCTCTTCCAGGTGGGAACCCGCACGCCGAGGTCCAGACGCCACAGGTCGTTGAACACGTCGCTGATGTGGCACCCGCCGAACACGTACAGGGCGTCGCCGACAAGGCTCACCGTCTGGCCCGCCCTCGACGGCGGTCGCACGTCGTCGCCGAGCTTGAGCTTCTTCCACGTCGCCAGAAGCCTTCTGGACTCGGGCTCCCGCGGGTTGAGGCCGACATCGAGGACCCAGGTGTCGTTAAAGCAGTGCTGGGTGTTGCTGCCGCCGAACAGCACGAGCTTTCCGTTCCAGGACACTGCGCTGTGACCCCACCTGGCGTCGGGCACGCCGTCCTCGGGATCAGCCGCGACAACCAGCGGCTCCCTCCACGTCAAACCCTTGTGCTGGCTCGCCGCGTCGCTGATGCTGACGTTCTCGTCGCCCTGAAGGATGCAAAGGGAGTTGGAGAAGCCCTCGAAGAACCCCTGCGAGCCGCCGAAGAGCGCCACGACCTCGCTGCCCGGGATGCCCGTCACGGAAACCGCGGTGAGCGTGCCTGAGCACCTCGGGAAGGGCGGGTCGCCGGCGGCGTCGAGCTGCTCGAGCTGCAGGGACTTCTTCCTCAGGTCGAGCAGGTGCAGATCGTTGAAAAAGTCCGCGCCGCTGCCCTGGCCGCCGAAGAGCAGGATCTTGTTGCCGTCCTTTCGAAGCAGAGGCGAGGAAGGTTGGGGGTGGTTGTCAGTCGTCGGCGACCGCGAGTTTTGGCGGGTTAAAAGCGGGGTTGGAGGTGATCCGACTCAGACGGTTTGGGAAACCGAGGGCCGATTCGGGGCGGTGGGGCGCGAGCGCAGGTGGGATACTCACCCCGATGGCAGTGCAGCGATGCAGGTACCTCGCCGCGAACTTCCCCCTATTCTCGAGCTCTGCGTTGGGAGGGAATGGGCGAGATCAGCGCATGTTCGGGGCGAGGTCGTCGGTCGGGGGATCTTGGCGCGTCGAGTCAAATTTAACTCAAGAGTTGACGGGAATCGCGTCGGCGGTTTTCGACCGCTCCTCACCTTCGCCCTTCGCGTGCTCCATCCACGAGTAGGAGTTCGGTCCGGGGTTCATCCAGAACTGGAACATCTCCTTCCAAGCGGGTTCCACGACCATGTCGCCGTGAGGGTACCTGCGTAACGGGGCGTCAAGCGCGGTCAGCGTGGAGTTCGCAACACGGTGACGACGAGTAATTTCAGAGGAAGGAAAAGAGCGCTTTTGCGGCGGTGGCGGGTCGATCGACTCACCGCTCGTTCGGCAGCGTCTCGGGCAGGACGATCGAAGCCTGGCTGCCCAGCTTTTCGCAGAGGAGCTTGCGCCACAGGGATTCGGATCGAGCGACCTGCTTGAAGGTCTTGCACGCGCAGGCCGCTCGCGCGACGTCGCCGGCACTCAAAAAACCGAACACGTCTCGGAGAACGTGGGCCGGTAGCTTCTCGAGGAGCATGGAGGGCCCCGTCGGCTCCGGCTCCGGCTCATGGCGGTACATGCGTCCGCTGTTGCTTCGCCTCCACCCACTTCCACGCCCGTAAAAACTTGGCGCCGGAACCATCGACCGACGCGAGGATCACGCGGTAGCGCGCGGTGCGGGCGTAGAATGCCCGCCACCGGTGGTCGCCTGAAAAAAGCGACAGCCCGCACGCCCCAAAACCAAAAAAACCTGCGCGGGACCGCGAATCCGATGCACTCTGCGCGGCTGTGGTTCCTCGTTTTTCCCGAGCTCGATCCAATGCGGGGGGGTTCATTTGGTTTTTTCACGAGGCGAATGCCCCTACGATTTTCCATTTACAGTTTACAAACTCGACCGGCAGTTTGCGGCAGTCTGCGAGATTTCGGAAAATCGGGCCGGTTGTGCCGTGCCTCCCTCGAGGCCCTTTTGCGGCTGACGACAAGAGGGCGCGAGAGGATTCGCTCACCTGGCGGGGCGATTTTTCTCCCGGTGGTTGAAGCGGGAAAACGCAATTTCAAAGGGACATTCACTGCGAGAGTTTCCGCGTTGCTTTCAACCATCCGATGAAAACTCGAACGGGCAAACGAAAGGAAAGTCCTCGGCGCATCCGTCGCCCGGCGCCACCTCGCCGGTCTCGGTCTCGAAGATCTCCCGAAGGGACCTTGATATTTTTTGGCGGGTCTTTGTTCCTCAACACTTTTCCGGTCAGCACCGACACAGCACGACATGCCTTGTCCCATGTGCGCTAGCGCGCTCGTCGCGAATATCTTGGGAGCCTCCGCCGTGGGCACCGCGGGAGGGGTCGCCGCCCTCAAGATGAAAGACAAGGCTCGAAAGGTCAAGTCATCCAAGCCCAAGCCCAAGCCCAAGGCGAAATGATGGGGCAACCCAACGCTCGCATGTGCGCTGCGCGGCGGTCTCGCGGCGTGTGCGTGCACGCGCGCGGGACCTCCAGAGGTGGCGGAACATACGCTTCGGTCATTTCCAAGCGTATATCGGGTCGCACGGCGGTCGGATACCGGCGGTATCGGCGCCCGCCTCCCGCGTTCTCCACCTCCGAGGCTTGGAAGCCGGGTTCAAATTTTGTTACTGATGACATTAACTTGCTCGGCGCCGCCGGTGGCGCGTTTCAATTGAAGTGTGTTCGAGTTAAAAAGCCTACGCGACGAGGGCCGCCGTGACACCTCACTTAGCCCGTGGGATACTCGTCGGGTTCCACCGGCACCTTCGTGTTGACCGCGCCGCCCTGGAAGATCGCCTTGTCCCCGTGCGACCACAGCTCCGCCGGCACCTTCTCCTTGGGCGCTGCCGCCAGCGCCGCCAAAAACTTTGCGTGGAGCCTGTGCGAGCCCTTGTACGCGAGCACGTGACCGATGGGCACGCCCGCCATCCCGGGCTCCGCCATGAGCGAGAGGTCCCCGACCAAATCGAGGATCTTGTGCCTGGCGTTCTCGTTGGGGAGGATCATCGGCGGGTTCCAAAACTTGTCGCCGTTGGCGATGAGCGCGCACTGCTCCAAGCCGCCGCGGATCCATCCCGCGCGGAAGTAGGCCATGTAGTCCTGCATCGTCCCGAAGGTTCTCGCGCGCGCGATGAGGTCGACGTAGTCGCCGTCCTCCGTGGGCGTCCAGCTCTCCCACTGTTTGCCTATGGCGGTTGACTTGTACGTGAAGTCAACGCCGTAGGTGAGCTTGGTGACGGCGTCCGGGATGAACTGCACGAAAGCGTCGCCGTCTCGCACGGTGATCATCTCGCTGGGTCGCCACGCCATTCGGGGCACCTCCGCGGTGGATCCGTCGGCGTGCGCGGGGACGAGGCCGACGCGGGCGCACTCGTACGCGAACTGGTACGCGGACCCGTCCACGATGGGAACCTCGCCGGAACCCTCGAGCTCGATCCTCGCGTTGTCCACGCCGATCGCCTCGAGCGCGGACAGCAGGTGCTCGCAGGTGATGACGCCGTTATCGTCGTCCACCGCCAAGCGCATGGAGAGGCGGAGGTCGTCCTGCGCGAGCGCCGCCGCGGCTGGGATCCTGACCTCGCCGGAATCCGAGGAGCCGAAATCCCCCGGCGATTCCGCCGCGCTCTCCTGCTTGGCCCTCAGCTCCGCCGCCCGCTCCGCCGCGTCATCGTCCTCGCCGTTGAGCATGCTGCGAAGCTGCTCGTAGAGCATGTCCTCGGTCTCCTCCTCGGTCAGCCCTTCCCTGGCGAACGCGCCTCCTTCGACGTCGTCAGCCGCCGTCTCCGGGATGGTCCCCGGGGACACGCGAACGAAGTACCTGCCCTCGCCGGCGCGCGCGGGGCACACCCGCACCGTCTCCCACTCGCCCGAGTGGAGCCCGACGCCGATCAAGGTGAAGCTGCGGCGAACGGTCTGCTGGTACGTCCTGGACTCCGGGTTGGTCGGGTACCAGTGGCGGTCCAGGAGCGCGGCGTCGCGGAGCTCCTGCCTGGATTTGAAGTTCTTGTACCCGGACACGTCGTACGCCTCCTTGCTGTCGAAGAACGGGCGCTCATCCTCGCCGTTGCCGGGAAGGGTCTTGCCGGACCTGGTCTTACCGGCCGCCGCGCGCGTCGTCGCGCCGCGCGCGCGGCCCCGGGGGGTGAGGGCGAAAATCGGGTTGCCCTTGCTCGCCGCCGCCCGGAGCGGGGCGGCGGCGTTGCGGGACGCGAGCCGCGCGCCGCCCACCGCGGCGGGCGTCGTGGCCAGCATCGCCGCGCTCGTGGGTTTAATCATCTCGCCCGTTCACCGTCCACTCGTCGCGATACCTCGTGTGAGACTACGGCGCCGGCACCGGCGGGACGAGGGTAAAGCGCAGGATTGTCCGCGACGCTTTTTTATCTGTCAGCGCTCCGTCAACCGCCGCCGGTGATTGGTCGGACATGGTTTATACGGGGAAAAGAGGAAACGAACCCATGTAAATCGCCTGTGTATCGTCGTTTCAACCGACCAGGACATAAACCCCGAAAAACTAACCCTCAGACTTTTCCGGGAACTTTGTAAGAGGAATTTCGTAAGACGACATGCCGCGCGAGATAAGACCCAAACTGCCGCGCTCGACACCGATGCGTCGATCCCCCGCCTCGCTCCATCCCGCCTCGCTCATCGCCGTTCTCTGCGTCCTCGTGCCGCATGTGAACGCCGCGACGCCAGTGTACGTCACCGACTGGTGCAACTTGGACCTCCCCGAGCACTCGGGTGATTATGCCAACGTCAGCACAATGCTGATGCCCAACCAGGATGCGAAGTCGGCAATGCGCAACCTGCTCGTGGGAAAGACCATCCGAGCCGTAGCTCACCTGGATACCGGACGGGTGGAACACGCAACGTTTAAGAGCGTGGACGGTTGCGGGGATTGCCCCTACCCCGACGTGTTCTACTGCGCACCGTGGCTTCCCGATCGCAAATGCGATGAACACGGAGGACTGCAAGGGAGGGATTACGAAGTCATGGAAGCCATCGCGAACAGGGGCGGATTCAAGGTTGAGTGGGCGCTGACCCGGGGCTTGTCCCCCACTTATAACGAGAGGTTCACCCCAATGGCGGTCAACTTTACAACGGACTCGCGGTTCGACTTGACCGCCAACTGGTGGACAGACACCGAGGAGCGACGGAAGCTCGGCCTCGTTGTCGGTCACCACCACACCGACGCGAGCCGGGTGCTGATGGTTAAGCGCTCCGGCGAAGACGAGGAGATCGACTATACCCTCATGATCCGTCCCTTCTCGCCATCTGTGTGGTACGCGTTATGCTCGGTCCTCATACTGCACTCAGTCTTAATGCTCTTCACGGAGCACCCGGACTGGTACAATGACGAGAAGCTTGGGAAGGGGAGAGTGACGCGGTTCGTCAAAGGATCGTTATCTGAGATGTGGATATCCTTCGAGCGATTGAACAACGGAGGCAACCACCACGAAGAGCCGGAGACAAACAACGGGCGGCTGCTAATGTCCGTGTACGGTCTCTTTTCCCTCCTCATCGTCTCGCTGTACACGGCCAAGCTCGCGGCAATCATCGTAATTCAGGACAGCAGCGCGGGAAGTCAGATTCGGTCTCTAGAAGACCTAAAAGAGCGAGGCGGGCGGGCGATAATGTTCAATGGTGAACCCATGAGGAATCGTATGATATCTGCGCATCCCTACCTGAAGATAACGGAGGCTGCAAGCTTGGATGAATTGAAGACGGCAAAACTGTCCGCGCTCATGAACGCGCACAACGCGCATGCGGTGATTTTGCCAAATGTCATTGCGAGGAACGCGGTGCGTAACCATAACAACTGCGATATGCTCATCACGAACAATGTGCAAATATCCGGCGGTGGTTTCATGGCGTCCCTGCGCGAGTGCACCCACAAGATCAACCTCATCCTCGACGCTTTGCTAATGGAAATCGAAAACGACGGGACGCTGGACGTCATCGAGCGCAAATTTCTAAACACCGACACGTGCATATCCGGACCGAACGAGGGCGCCTCGAATGACGACTCGTCGCTCAGGATGGAGCAGATGTTCGCGTTGTACGCTGTTATCGCGGGAGGTATGATTCTCGTTTCCGCCAATG
>MDTA01213133.1_pt1 | contig 14111 bp, 12 predicted proteins | sample 811151 | NCBI WGS metagenome assembly MDTA01 (sample SAMN05326648, study PRJNA326480) | marine metagenome | isolation source: seawater | place: Indian Ocean: South | collected 2010 | reverse complement strand
CCCTTGTGGACCGCGCCAAATATTCTGATAACACCGCATACAGCTGGCTATGGACCATATTTGGACGATAGAAGATTAGATATTCTTCTAGATAATTGTAATCGTTTTGCTAAAAACAAACCTCTTCGAAATATTGTAGATAAACAATCTTGGTTCTAACTCTGACACTATTTGGATTGAAAAATGGGACAACAATATCTTCCGGCAGCGAGAAGCGATTTTATAGGAATTGAAAACATTATTCATCTAGCCACCGGCGGCGAACCCCCGCTTTTAGCACGTCACAGAGATGCGTTCGAGAAATTCGCGCAAGATAAGGCTGCCGGCATGTCCGGTTATGCGAGCCATTGGGAACTGGTAGAGGGAGTACGAAATAAAGCAGCTGGTTTTTTTAATCTTAACGTTGGAGATATTGGCTTAATAGGAAATGCTTCTGAGGGGATTGTAAAGGTTCTTTCCAGTATCGATTGGCATGAAGGCGACAACGTCGTCATCTCCGAATTAGATTACACATCCGGCCGCTATGCTTTAGGGAATCTAAAGAGGCTTGGCGTGGAGGTACGGATGGTTCCAAAAACTGGCTGGTATATAGACACAGATGATTTGAAAAACGCATGCGACGATAAAACACGCGTCCTATATATTAGCCAGGTGAATGCAACCACTGGCCAATTTATTGACATAAGCAACTTGTCTGAGCATTTAAAGTCATCGAAAGTGGCTTTGATTTTAGATGCAAGCCATGCGCTTGGTATTGTTCCGGTTCAGGGTCATTTAGCTGACTTTACAGTAAGCTCTTGTTATAAATTTGCGCTAGGAATTCATGAAGGAATCTTTGCATGGAACCAGTCAAGAACTCGAGACTTTATACCGTTCGGTGTTGGATGGTCTTCCGCAACTGCTGGAGATAAAAGAGATGAATTTTTTCTAAAACCTGGTGCGAAGAGGGTTGAGTACGGAAATGCAGGCCATTTAGGAGCTTATCTACTTGATGAATCGCTAGATTATCTAAACAATTTTGGACTAGACCAAATTTCCGATCATGCTCGTGAAATGTGCAAGAAAGTTCTGGACGGTCTAAAAACAACTCATTTAGAAATAATTACGCCTCAGAACCCTTATGAAATAGCTGGTAACGTTGCATTCGCCTTCAAAGATCCCGAATCTATCGTTAAAAAAGCTGAAGCAGATGGAATATTGATCTGGGGTGATAATGATCGCGTTAGGATATCTGCACACGTTTTCACCACAGCCGCCGACGTAGAGGTCTTTTTAGACAAGCTTCCAAGATACCTCGATTAAAATTCTTTCTTTGGGATAGGTTTGCTTAAAACTCCGAGCGCCTTTTCTACTAAATCATCGCCATAATCTTGCCGAGCCCGACTTAAAGAAATCCGTTCATCTTCAAGGTCCATAGCTAAGTCGTCTGCGCTGCGCTCGGCAGGATTTCCAAGACCACCTCCGCCGGGAGTCTCCATTCTTATACGTTCTCCGACTGCTAAAGAAATTAGTTTTTGCTTTGGGGCCATAACTTCTTCAGTTTGGGAACCATAATTCCGAATAATACGGCAATGGCTGCCAGCCAGCCCACCGCCATACCCTTCAGCAGCAGTGATAAAACTATCTGCGCGTCCTGAAAAAGTAGTATGATCAGATAGGGTTCTTACCTCGCGAGCAACTCCCATTCCGCCTCTATGTTTCCCACTTCCGCAGGATCCGTTTATTAAACAATATTCCTCAACAATCAGCGGGTACTCATGCTCGACCGCCTCAATTGGCATGTTAAGGGAATTTGTAATATGGCAGTGAGCTCCGTCCATACCGTCCATTTTAGAAAGTGCGCCATTACCCCCCGCTATAGTTTCCAAATAAACATAACTGCCTTGTCCCCTTTTGGACAAACCAGAAAACACCATCCCAGCTAGTACATCGTGGCTGGAAGCCATAATCTGTTCTCTTTCCAGCAGCTCGGCAAACGCCCCAAAAATTGCTCCTGCGAGCTTTTGGCAAGTGGTCGTTCTCGCTCCAACGGCGGCAGGATAAATTGGATTCACAATGGAGCCCCTCGGCATATTGAGTTTTATAACAGAATATAGTCCGTCATTAGCCGGCAAGTCAGGGTCTAGCAGCGCCTTAACAGCATAAGCTACAGTTGCAATAACGCCAGTTGTCATAACATTGAATGCCCCTCGCGACTGCGGACCAGATCCATCAAAATCTAGTATCAGCTGACCGTTTTCTATCTCCACCTTGGCTTTCAAAGGAAGTTTCTCACCCTCTAGTCCATCATCATCCATCCACGTGGTAAATGAACTACTTCCGTCCTTGAGCGCTAATAGACGCTTCTTTAGACGGCGAGATGTGTAGATCAGCAAATCCTCAACAGCTAATTCCACAGATTTCAATCCCATTTTTTCAATTAAATTGTATGTCTGGCTCACGCCGAACTCATTCGTTGCGATCTGCACTTTTAAGTCTAAACTTCTATCTTCTGGTTCTCTGGTATTATTTATAACCAAACGAATAATATCTTCCTGCAGAATGCCCTGGCGTACAATTTTAATTGGGGGGATGCGTATGCCTTCTTCAAAGATCGTGTTGGCACTCGGGCTAATAGATCCCGGAACCGCTCCGCCAACATCAGAATGGTGGCCAACACATGCAACGAAAAACCGTAATTCATTTGAATGAAAAACGGGTGTGATAATGGAAATATCTGGCAAATGGGTTCCACCTGCCAGATAAGCATCGTTGCACATAAAGGCATCTCCAACCAAAATGTTTTCAAAACTAAAATCTCGCAGCACTGCGTCTACTCCGCCCTTTAAAGACCCCAAGTGTATTGGAATATGGGCGGCTTGTGCGATAGCTCTGCCGTTTCGATCAAAAAGTGCAACTGAGCAATCTTGACGTTCTTTAATATTTGGAGAAAAAGAGGACCTAACCAGCTTAGCGCCCATTTCCTCAATAATAGCCAATATGCGATTGCTAAAAACTTCTACTTCAACCGCATCAATATTGCGTTCGATATCAAAATCCATCATGGAACTTCCATCAAAATGAGGTTGGCTCCGTTATCCGTCTTAGCTTCATAGTTGGGTGGCAGAATTGTTGTGGAACTCATTTCCTCGATAATGGCCGGCCCTTTGATTTTTGCCCGGTATGAAATGCAGCTTCTCCCGTATACTGGTGTATCTCTCCAACCAAAGGCACTTCCAAAATAAACTTTTCGCGTTTCCTTTACCGTTGGTCGAGTTTTGTTTTGTGATGGCTTTTCTGTAATCGGCTTAGACGTTTTTCCAACGGCTTCTAGTCTGCAATTGACAATTTCTATAGGTCTTTTCAACAGTTCATAACCGAACTCCTTTTTATGCTCCATATGAAAGGCATCAATAAATTTAGCCAAGTATTTGGAGTTTATGCGGTCCGGCAGCTGAATGCGTAATTCGTAGCTCTGGCCCTTATAGCGAGCCTCTAAATAATATTTGAACGACCGAGCCTTCAAAATAACTCCGTCGTTGATAAGAAATTGGCGAGCCTGTTCTTTTAGCGCTTCAAAGTTATTTATTACAGTCTCCCATGCTCTTTTGTCTGCGAAAACAAGCAAGCTTCTGACAAAATCGAAGGATAAATCAGATAAAAGAATCCCCCTTGCGCATAAAGTACCAGGTGCCGGAGGTATTATAATCTTTGGACAACCAACTTCCTCGTTTACATCTGCTGCGCATAAAGGGCCAGCACCGCCATAGGCAAAAAGGGTGAATTCTGATGGGCTATTTCCCTTAGCCGACGCCACCCCGCGTATAGCCCTTGCAATTCCTGAGGAAGCTACCTTAATTATACCGGTTGCTGCTGCTTCCACACTCATGTTTAGCGGATTAGCAATCTGGTTTTCCATTTCAATATAGGCGGTTTCCACATCCAAAGAGATATTACCTGCAAGTGGCGTGTTGGGATTGAGACGGCCTAAAATTAGATTTGCATCCGTCAGTGTAATATTTTTGCCTCCTAGTCCGTAAGCAACAGGTCCTGGAGACGCCCCGGCACTATGCGGTCCTACTTTTAATGCCCCGCCATCATCTATCCACGCAATACTGCCACCACCTGCGCCTATCGCTGTTACATCAATCGCTGGTGACTTCACCGGATATCCCGCCACAGTTCGTTCAGACGTGAACAATGGTTGACCATCAAGTACTAATGAGACATCGGTACTCGTGCCTCCTACGTCGAAAGCCAAAATATTTGGATAACCAGCAGATGAAGAAATGGAAGCAGCTCCTACCACGCCAGCCGCAGGCCCAGAAAGGCAAGTGCGGACTGGTAGCTTCGCAGCCGTCTTCACGGTTAACATCCCCCCATTAGAGTGGATGATATGCGGTGAAGTTTTAACGTTATTTTGAATAAGCCTTTTTTCAAGGCGGTTAAGATATTCTTGCATTTTGGGGCCAACGTAAGCATTTACCGTCGTGGTAGATGCCCTCTCATATTCTCTAAATTCGGGGAGAACCTCACTTGAAAGACTGAGAAATGCATCTGGCATCAATCGTCGCACCACCTCGCTGGCTAAAATTTCATGATCCGGGCGTAAATAAGCATGTAAAAAACAAATAGCTACAGCTTTTATATTCCTTTTTTTAAATTGACGTACCGCAAGTTGAACTTCCTCCATATTTATAGAGGTTAATATCGACCCATCTGCGGCAATACGTTCAGTTATTTCTTTTCTGTCCACTCTCCTTGAAAGCGGAGGAGGTCTTTTTACGCTATAATCATAAAGATGCGGCCGGGTTTGGCGGGCAATTTCAATAACATCACGAAAACCCTTGGTAGTAAGCAAGCCAATTGTCGGCGCTCGCCTTTCAAGCAGCATGTTCAGTGCTACCGTTGTGCCATGTCCGAAGTAATCAATTCCAGATGTGTCCACATGGTAGAGCTCTGTAAGTTCTAAAAGACCTTTCTCGACAGCTAGAGACGGGTCTTCCGGCGTAGATGGAATTTTATAAAAATTCAGTGCGCCTGTATTTTGATTTAATAGAGTAAAATCAGTGAAGGTCCCCCCAACATCTACTCCAATCTTCCATTTATTGCCCGGCACTTGACACCTTCATTTATTAAAAAATTACGAACCCGCAACAGATATAATTAACTGTATTCAGCAGAAGAGTTGATGCAAGGGATAATCATAGAAAATTATGAGACACTCTTCCAAAGAGGCCTTTTTGTTGACTGATCCGAGTTTGCGGAGCCTTACAATGTCAAGTATTGCTCAAGAACTTCGGGCTGAGCTCTCAGTTCTTGCGGTTTTCCCGAAAATTTTATCTCGCCTTTTTCTAATATATGGCAATAGTCACTGAGATATAAAACAAAGTTCAAATTTTGCTCGGCTAGAACAATAGACAAGCCAGACTCTTTCAATAATTTTACCTGTGCCCTTAAGTCCTCAACAACTTTTGGAGCTAAGCCTTCAGACGGCTCGTCGAGTAATAGAATTCTTGGATTATTCATTAAGCTTCGAGCGATGGTCAGCATTTGCTGTTGTCCACCGCTTAAAACACCCCCAGCCCTTCCTTGTATATCCTTAAGGTCAGGGAACAGAGTGAAGACACGTTCTTCATCCCAGCCGTCTCCATTGACCGCTGGTCTTCGAGCTATATCTAGATTTTCCCATACGGTTAACTGAGGAAAAATTCTTCGCTCCTCAGGAACAAATCCAAGCCCCATCCTGGAAATCTTAAACGCAGGAAGATTGGTGATATCTCTTCCCTCAAAAATAATTTTCCCAGAAGAAGCTGGCGTTAAACCTATAATAGAGCGCATAGTTGTCGTCTTTCCGACACCATTGCGACCTATAAGGGATACAATTTCCCCTGGCTCCACTTTAAGACTGATACCAAAAAGTACTTGGCTAAGACCATATGAAGTATGGATAGAGTCAACTTCAAGTTGTGGCATCATCGGCCTCCCCGAGATAAACGCGTCTTACTTCCGGATCCGAGCGCACATTTTCGGGTGTCCCCGAAGCAATAATTTCACCGTGATGCAGTACTGAAATACGGTCTGCTATTCCAAACACAACACTCATATCGTGTTCAGTAAACAAGAGTGTCAAACCTCGCAATTTAGTGATTTCGTCTACTAACTTAATTGCTACCTTTGTCTCCTGTGGCGACATTCCTGCCGTCGGTTCATCAAGAAGCAGTACACTAGGGTTTTCCGCCAGAGCAATCGCTAACTCAAGTTGCTTTTGCTTTCCATAAGATAGTTCGCCTGCAATCTCTGCTTTTTCGATCTCGAGCCCAACAAGTTCCAACAGTTCTATTGTATCCTCGCGGTTCTGAGCACTCCCCGACGAAAAAAAATTAAAGTGCTTGTTATCTCTGGCTATCAGCGACGTTTGAATATTTTCAAATACGGTCATTTTTGGAAAAATATTAATTCTTTGAAAAGACCTAGCCAACCCTCGCTTAACTATTTTATGGGGTGCTAATCCAGTAATTATATCCTCATTAAATTTCACACTTCCCTTAGTAGGTACCAAGTGACCTGTTATCAGGTTAAAAAAAGTGGTCTTTCCGGCGCCATTAGGTCCGATTATGGCGTGTTTCTCTCGGTTCTCGAGAGAGAATTCCACGTTATTAATGGCTACAAAACCGCCAAAATCTATTGTTAGGTCCCTCGTTTCCAAAACACTCATTGGCCACCTCCCAGAAAAAGCCTTTCCTTTAGACGCTTAGCAAGTCCGACTAGACCTTCTGGCAGGACTAGGACGATGACTAGGAGAATTAAACCAAGAACCGTGGGCCAATATTCTGTATATTCATTGGCGAACCTTTCAAGAATATATAGCGTAGCTGCTCCTATAGCGGGACCAAAAAACGAGTACATACCCCCCAGTAACGTCATGATCAAAACTTGCGCTGACTCTGCCCAAAAAGCTGACTCAGTATAAACACCTCGGTTGTACATAGCGAAGATAGCGCCTGCTACGCCTGCAAATGCCCCGGCAATTACAAAGGCTATCCCTCTCATCATTCTCGTATTAACACCGATAAAGCCTGCTCGAGTTAAGTTTTCTCTTACTGCTATGAGGGTTTGCCCAAAAGCGGAGTGACATATAAGCCAAAGAATAATGATACTCGCTGTTACGATTATAAGCGTGAAGTAAAAAAATGGTACACGGCCATCTATGAAACTAGGTACAGTAACTCCAACGAAGCCATCATCACCCCCAGTCACAGAACGCCATTTAAATGCAATTGCCCAAACCAGCATGGAAAATGCCAGCGTTAACATTGCGAAATAAATATCGGTAAGCCGTGTACAAAAATAAGCTACGAATGCTGCTGCAAGAGCGGATAAAATAATTGCGGCGGGAAATGCGAAAATCAGTGGCCACCCGTAGGTTGTTAAGAGGATTGCATTCGCATAACCACCTATAGCAAAGTAAGCCGCATGGCCAAATGATACATTGCCCGAAAATCCAATGATAACATTCAAACTCAGAGCAAAAAGGGCATAGACCATAATTTCTGTTGAGAGGTCTATTAGATATTTTGAACCCGTCAAAGGCACGAATACCAATAGACCAAATAGAACCAGGCAAGTTATTAAAACACCTCGGGAAATATTCCAGGACATTGCTAGTGCCCCTCCCGCTCGGGTTTACCGAAAAGGCCCCAGGGTCTAATTAAAAGTACAGCCATCAATAACAAGAATGCAAAAACATCCTGCCAGTTAGGAACAATTACAGACCCAAAGTTAAAAACGAAACCATAAATGAGTGCTCCTACGAAACTTCCCCATAAGGAGCCTAATCCCCCAATTATGACTATCACAAAACACTCCACTATAATCGTAGCATCCATACCAGGGGTAGGACTGTTAATAGGCGCAGCTAATGACCCTCCTACTCCAGCTAAAGCAGATCCAATAAGAAAAATTGTTACATATATAACCGGCACATTGACGCCCAAGGCCGCCAACATTTCCATATCCTGAGTGGCTGCTCTTGTTAGTCTGCCCCAGCGGGTCTTTTCTATTAAAAACCAAAGCCCCAAGAAAATAAGCGGACCGACAATACATAACATCAATCTATATGAGGGATAAAATGTAAAACCAAGGTTAGTGGCTCCACTTAAACTTTCCGGATACGACACACTTAGCTGGTCAGTGCCCCAGATTATTTTTGCTAAGTCACCCATTATTAGAACAATGGCAAATGTTAACAATAACTGCATTAAATGCTCTTTATCGTAAAGCCACTGAAATAAACCCCGCTCGATTAATACGGCGATGACTGCAAGGCCTATAGCCGCCGCTATAACGCCCCAAAAGAAATTCATATGAAACTCTTTTGTCACCGAATACATTATGTATGCACCGAACATATAAAAGACACCGTGCGCGAAATTTATTACTCGCAAAACACCGAAAATGAGTGACAACCCAGCGGCTATTATAAACAAATTCATACCCAAGGAGATCGAGTTGAGCACTTGAATAAAAGCAAACGATGGGCTGGACAGCAACATGTCCATTTGATTATCCCTCTTCTATTTCATGAAATGACCCCTGCCTTTCAGCAGGGGTCGGATGGATTTTTCTGATTAATCAAGTTTTGCTGGATAAAAAGTAACTGGACTCATCACCCTATAATCAACACCACTTTTCTTTACCATAGGACCCCAGAACTGACCCGTGTTAGCCTGATGCGTCTTGGGATCAATTGTGCGATCACCTACAGGGGTTTTAATTGTCATACCCTCAAGTGCCGCAGCAAATTTGTCAGCATCCATGGAGCCCGCCTTGTTGCCTGCTGCTTCAATAAACTTAACACCGATATAGGCAAGGACTGGCCACATTGCTGTTTCTTTTTTTCCAGATCTCTTGGCCAAATCTGCCTGGAATTTTTTATGTCCTGGAAAGCTGTGATCGTACCAAAGTTCATACGTGTTCGAAATCACATTATCTGGATAGTCTTTTCCCATTTTACCTGCTATTTCGTGGCTTGCTATTTCTCCGCCAGAAACGTAGGTAACACGGTCGAAAAGTCCAAAAGGTTTAGCTTGTTGAGCAAAATTTACAAAATGAGATCCCCAGAGACCACTTGTAACTACTTCGCATCCACTTCCCAAAATTTGCGTTATCTGCGCGTTGTAGTCCGTCGCACCAAGTTTTGACCGTAAATCAATTAACTTTTTAACGTTGGGTGCATGCCGTGCTAGGCCCTTCTCAATTCCGGCTGCAAGGTCATGCCCGTATGCATAATCAAGCTGGATATCACAGATCGATTTTTTCCCTAGTTTTTTTACTATTTGAGCAATCGCATCACCCTCAAAGTCCGTATGTGAGGAAGTACGGAATACATACTTATGCAACTTATTGGTCGTCATTTGAATGGTTTTAGGAATAGTGGCGATATAGACAACGCCTTCCTGCCTCGCAACCTCTGAAATAGCTAAACCCACTGCCGAGCTTAAACCTCCAACCAGTACATCCACATCTTCTTTGGTAATCAATTCTTTCGCTGCGGCTGCGGCTGCGGCTGGTTTTAATTTTGTGTCTCTTGCGAATGTGACGACCTTCTGCCCCATTATACCACCTGCAGCGTTGACTTCATCAACTGCCATATTGTGACCATGCATAGCAGGAGTACCATAAACAGCGCCTGTTCCGGCGATCGGATATAGAACCCCTATTTTAACTTCTGAAATAACTGTGTTTGCCCCTGCGGCTAGGATAAAGGCTGCCGCAACTGAGGCGCGTAAAATAGATTTCATCTTTTGCTTCCTTTGTTGCTTTTCTTACTTTTCCCCAATTTAAAAACGCTTCAAAAGCCATTTCTTCCAATAAAACAATCGTTAGAGCGGAAAGACGTTCGCCTAACGATAGCCTCCATTTAGATATCGCGACCCTTGATCACTGGCAGTAAGTTTAACAAAACTCCAAGTTCAAAGTGAGTAGGAAACTAGTTTAAACAGGTTAGTGATAATATGATGTTAGATATCACCGATCTGTTTATCACTACCGATAAAAACTGAAAAGACCTCAACATAGGTTGCTCAGCCTAAGACCAAGCATATCCAGATATTTAGGATATATCGCGGAAAAATCATTAAATCTCTGCTGCCTGCAAACATTTTAAGAATTTAAGTTAATTTAGAAACGTTAGTGTTAATTTTTGGACGATAAATCAGCTGGCCGGAATCCCAGTATTCTCTCAAACCTATCTTGATAGTCTGGCCAAACATCAGGATTAACTAATCTAGGCGGGACACCCCCCCTAAGCAAAGTAATCCACTGCTGCGCTGCACCAACCGCCATATTTCTGTTTGCTTCTATAGTTATTCCTGCGTGATGGGGAGTAACAAGAATATTATCTAGCCCCATCAAACAATTTTCGGGATTCGTAGGCTCTTCCCAAAACACATCTACTCCTGCTCCAAGAATTTCATTATTTTCGAGAGCACTTGCAAGTTCAGGTTCGTTCACTATGCCTCCACGCGCAGTTATAACAAAAACTGCACTATTCTTCATCGCCCTGAATTCTTTAGCGCCAAACATACCCAAGGTTTCATCGGTCCTAGGGCAATGCACAGTTATGAAATCTGATTTTTCTAATAGGGTGTCAAAATCAACTTTTTCGCCCCCGCGTTGACTTATCTCTTCATGATTAAGGTACGGGTCATAGGCTATGATATTCATTTTAAAAGCTAATTTACATAACTCGGCGGTCCGACTGCCTATCTGCCCAATTCCAACTACTCCAAGCGTCTTTCCTAACATTTCTGTACCGATTAATTCCCACCGATCAACATTGTACTCTCTTCTAATTCTTCGATCGGCCTGGATCATCTTCTTGGAAACGGTCAGCATCATCCCTAATGCATGCTCAGCCACAGACTCTTTATTTGTTCCCGTCTGATTAACAACAGCAATCCCCGCCCCAGTTAACGCGGCGACGTCGATATAGTCAAAGCCAGCACCTGCCGAGGAAACTGCAACTAGGTTTGGCGCCCTTTTAATCAAATCACTGTCAGGAAACCAAGGGACTTGGAGTTCTGTTCTTGGCTGGACCTGATACCCATGTGCTCGAGACATAGCAACGCCATTTTCTTTTACCTCTGAGTTATATTGGAGCTTTTGTACTTGAATGTCTTCCACGTTTCTAAATATTTCCATTGCGGCGGACGTATCCATCCACTCTTCAAAAAAAACGATCCGTTTAGCATTATCTTTCACGAGTTCCACTCTCCTATGTAAATATCGCTCATCAATCGTACAATCCGATTTTAAAAGATTGGCTTATTTATTTTCGTCTATCATTGCTCTTAACATTATCCGCCGTTCGCTCGCAGAAAAGTCACCGGCATTTTTATGCATGGTTGCATGTTCATCCCAAATCACAATATCTCCAGGCTGCCATTTGTGATAATAAATATTTTCTTCCTTACTTACATGATCTTCCAACTCGCGCAAAAGTTTTTCACTTTCCCCGAAAGTCATCTCAGCAAAACCGGCCGTATGGATCATGCAAAATTCAAGATAGGGTTGGCCTGACCATGGGTGTCGCATCACCAAGGGCCGTTTAATTGGTCCGTATTTCTCCCAACAATCCGGTTTTAGCCCCAAAAAATAATCCCGACCTGAAGGGCCTAACCCAAACTGATTAACAGTTGTGAGGTTATTTACATTTTTTTTTAGATCAAGCGGTAATGTCTCGTAAGCTCGGTACATATCTGAGAATAAGGTACCGCCTCCGTGCGAGGGAACCTCAATACCGTATAACATAGCCAGGAACGGCGGGTCTTCATCAAAGCTGCCATCATAATGCCACGCAGCTGCGCGGGTTACACCAAATTCATCAACCGTTCCGTCAGCGTTTACATTAGTAAGAAAAGATATGTCCCTTATCGCAGGATGCTTGTATTTTTCTATAACTCCCGGTCTAATTTTTCCGAAACGGGATGCAAAATCAGCATATTCTCTGGGAGTTAGGGATTGCTTCCTAAATATCAAAACTGGATTTTTTCTAAATATTAATTTTATGTGAGTAAAAATTTCATCCGAGATATCTATTGCTAAGTCGAGGTTAACTATTTCACGTCCTAGAGTATTTCCCAACAGCTTCCCTTGGATATCCTCTACGTTGTCTACCATTACTTGTCTTTCCTCTACTTTTAATTACTTTCATTTTAATCTAGCTGGTGAACTTTGTCGGCTCGATCACGATAATGATTGATCATGATAAAATCTTTTCCCAATTGTTTTAAGTGATTTAGGTTTTAAACTATGTTCGTATGTCTATATAAATTGCCTGCAAAGAGATCGGAGCGTTTGATTAAACGACTAACACGACAAGGATTCAAATACCTTTCCGATAATAGTATTGCTTATTTGGGAGTAGAAAATGCCGCTTAGCCTAGACGAAACCGAGATTCAGCTCTATCGAAAAGATGGACTATTGTTTCCGAAAACAGTAATGACCTCTGACCAAGCTGCAGAATATCTCGGGATATTGGAAGCTTATGAGAAAGAAACAGGGGGCCCTGTAAAGGACCAGTATCGATATAAATGCCATCTGGTGTTCCCTTGGATTAATGACTTGATGAGGAACGATGGTATTCTTGACATGGTAGAAGATCTTATCGGGCCCGATATTATGGTTTGGACAAGTCATTTGTACCCCAAAGAACCAAACGACCAGAGATTTATCTCCTGGCACCAGGACTCTTCTCATTGGGGGCTTGAAACAGATAATATTCTTACCGTTTGGATAGCTCTAACAGAGGCCACTCGAGAAAATGGCTGTATGCAAATGCTGCCGGGAAGCCAAACCACCGGAATGGTGGATCATCATGATACCTGGGGGCAAAAAAATATGCTGACCAGAGGTCAGACTATTTCCGAAGATATAGATGAGAGCAAAGCGGTTTGGGTTGAAATGCAACCTGGTCAGGCTTCTATTCATCATCTCTTTATGTGGCATGCGTCGCCGGCCAATACAACAGGGCAAAGACGAGTAGCGGTCGCATTGCGCTATATTACGCCCAAAGCAAAGCAAACACGAACAGATCGAGATTTTGCTACTTTAGTGCGAGGTCAAGACCGCTACGGACACTTCGAAACCGAGCCACGTCCTCGGGCAACTATGGATCCTGATGCAGTGCGTTCCCATGAAGAGATAGCGGAAATCCAGGGTGCAATTTACCTTAAAGGAACTGATAAAGCCGGCATAGAAGGCTTAACGGATAGAAAGTAATAATACGCAGAATGTTGCAATGACTAATTCAGTTGCTCAACATATGCCAACTCGATATTAAAACAGCATTTATCGCGTAAGTTATGAGAAAAAATATCATAATCGATACAGACCCGGGGCAGGATGATGCGGTAGCTATTATGATGGCTTTAGGCAGTCCCGAACTCGAAGTCCTAGGTATAACGGTAGTTGCAGGCAACGTTCCGTTGAATTTAACGGCGCGCAACACTCGGATAATTTGCGAATTAGCTGGCAGGACAGACATCAAAATTTTTGCTGGCGCGGATAAACCAATAAGGGGTGATCAGGTTACAGCGGAACATGCCCATGGAAGCAGTGGTCTAGATGGTATAGAATTATTTGAGCCGTCTATCCCACTACAAGCAATGAACGCCATCGATTTTCTCTTACAAACTGTGAGTGAACAACCATCAAAAACTGTATCGTTGTGCCCAATTGGTCCTCTTACCAATATAGCACTGGCATTAAAGAGAAAACCTGAAATCGGCCAACGGATTGAGCAAATAGTGATGATGGGCGGCGGATATTTTATACAAGGTAATGTCACTCCCTCGGCTGAATTTAATATATTTGCGGACCCGGAGGCGGCAGAGATTGTGTTCCAGAGCGGAATTCCTATAACAATGTTGCCGCTAGATGTTACACATAAGGTACTCGCAAATAAAAAGCGCCTAAATTGTATTAAGTCGATAAACAATTCCGCTTCTGACGCACTCGCCGGAATGTTGTCTTTTTACGGCCGATATAACTCTAAAAAATATGGTAAGGATGGAGCACCTCTTCATGACCCTACCGCAATTGCTTGGCTGATAGAACCTGATTTATT
>MDTA01059478.1_pt1 | contig 14111 bp, 16 predicted proteins | sample 811151 | NCBI WGS metagenome assembly MDTA01 (sample SAMN05326648, study PRJNA326480) | marine metagenome | isolation source: seawater | place: Indian Ocean: South | collected 2010 | reverse complement strand
TGATATTTTGGCTTTAGGATATGTAGGGGCAATGCCAGCGGAAGGTCTTTACTTATTAATTGCTAGAGTTGGCACTGCATATTACTTTATTCACTTTCTAATTTTAATGCCTTTCCTGAGTAGAATAGAGAAAACCGATCCTTTGCCATTAAGTATTTCTGAGCCTGTTTTAACAGGCATGCCCAAGCCAGAAATGATGAGAAAAGATAAAACTAAATTATAATGTACAAATTTAAAGCTAAATTTATTTTTCTCTTTTCAATTTTGTCATTACTAACCTTTACACACATTTACTCTGCAGAAAAAACTGAATTGTTAACACAGGAATGGTCTTTCAAAGGAATTACTGGAAAATTTGATAGAGCGTCTTTGCAAAGAGGTTATCAAGTATATACCGAAGTCTGTGCTTCATGCCACTCTATGAGACTACTGAGCTATAGGAACCTAGGTGAAAAAGGAGGACCAGAATTTTCTGTTGAGCAAGTAAAAGCAATAGCAGCAAATTTTGAAGTAAATGACGGCCCAGACGAAAATGGAGATATGTTTACAAGACCGGGCAGACCATCAGATAGATTTGTATCTCCTTATCCAAATATACAGGCCGCTATAGCAGCAAATGGAGGGGCCTATCCACCTGACATGTCAGTTTTAGTAAAATCAAGAAAAGGCGGAGCCGACTATATTTATTCTGTACTAATGGGATATGAAGAACCTCCTTCAGATATCAAGTTAGACGATGGGGTCTACTACAATAAATATATGGAAGGTAAGAAAATTAAAATGTCCAATCCTTTATCTGAGGGAATAGTTACATATTCGGATGGAACAAGCGCAACAGAGGCTCAAATGGCAAAAGATGTTACAACTTTTTTAACTTGGGCTGCCGAACCCACTCTTGAAGAGAGACACAAAATGGGAGTCAAAGTAATTATATTCTTGATAATTTTTACAATTTTAGTTTATCTTAGCATGAAAAGACTGTGGTCAAGGATTGACTCTGAAAAATAAAACATCCCCATCATTTACAAGGTAATCTTTACCTTCTACTCTTAATTTTCCGTTTTCTTTGGCTTTTTCTGAGCTTCCAAATCTTTGAAAATTTTCAAAAGAAACTACTTCAGCTCTAATGAAATTTTTTTCAAAATCTGTATGTATTACACCTGCAGCAGATTGAGCATTTGTATTTTTTTTAATAGTCCAAGCTCTTGACTCTTTTGGACCTGAGGTAAAAAAAGTATTGAGATTTAATAAGTCATAACCAGTTTTTATCAATTGGTCTAGCCCAGTTTTTTTTAGCCCAATATTTTGCATGTAATCTGCTCTTTCTTCAGGTTTCAAATCTGTAATTTGATCTTCTATATCAGCACAAATGATTATATGTTTTCTTTCTGGATACTTTTCTTTTGTAGCTTTAGTATAATTGTTACCATTTTCCATATTATTTTCATCTACATTGTTTACAATTATGAAAGGTTTAGTTGATATTAAACCCATATCCCTAAGAGTTTTTTGACTCTCAATATCAGAATAGCTTTTTATATCTTTACCCTTATTTAAATCATCTAAAACTTCTTCCATTAATTTGATTTGTTTTTCTGTCATTTTCTTCTTATTATTTTTCTGAAGTCTTTTTTCGAGTTGATTGATATCTGCTAGTAATATTTCAGTTTTTATTGTTTCCAAATCTCCAACCGGATCAATTTTTTTGTTTACATGTTGAATATTTTCAGAGTCAAAACATCTAACTAAATGAATAATAGCATCAACCTCTCTAATGTGAGAAAGAAACTTATTTCCCAAACCTTCTCCTTTCGAAGCTCCTTTAACAAGACCTGCGATATCAACAAAGGTTATATTTGTATTTATCTTTTTTTTTGATTTTGAAAGCTGATGTAATTTATCCAGTCTTTTATCAGGAACATCAACTATTCCTATATTTGGATCAATTGTACAAAAGGGAAAATTTGCAGCTTGAGCGTTTTTTGAAGATGTAAGAGCATTAAACAAAGTTGACTTACCAACATTAGGCAATCCAACTATTCCACACTTAAATCCCATTCAGATTTTGATTAACCTTGCTAGAAAAAGTGTCAATTTTTTTTTCTATTAAAGTAGGCACCAGCTTAACAATACTCTCTGTTATATCTTGAATTTTCTCTTCCTCATTTTCATTGAAATCTTCTAACACATGACTATTCACTTTTTTTTGATCTTTCGGGTGTCCTATACCAATCCTGACTCTTGAATATTCTTTTCCTATAGATTTATCTATAGACTCAATACCATTGTGTCCAGCACTGCTTCCTCCAAACTTGGCTTTAATTTTACCCAAATCTATATCCATATCGTCATGAAAAACAAAAACATCTTTAGCATCAATTTTAAAATACTCAATTAGTTCTCTAATACAAGTTCCTGAATTATTCATAAAAGTAAGAGGTTTAATAGCATAAACTTTTTTATTATTAATGTTTCCAGTGGTCAACAGTCCTTTAAACTTAGGTTTTTGCTTTGACAAATTAAATTGTTGGTTAATTGCATCAATTATTTTAAAACCTATGTTGTGTCTATTATTTGTATTATTTGGACCTGGGTTTCCTAAACCAACTAATAAAAGCATAAAAATTATTTTTTTTCTTTCTTCTCTGGAGCTTTTTTATCAGGAGCAGACTTTTTATCGGGAGTTTGTTTTTTATCACCTGACTGTTCTTTTCCTTTTTCATCTTTTTTAGCAGCTTCACCCTCTTTAGCAGGTGGAATTTCTCCGCCCTCTCCAGTTGCTGCCACTTCTCCTTCAGCAGCTTCGCCTGCTCCTTCTTCAGCAGGCTTTTCAACTTCCTTAACAATTGTTGGAGGAGCAACAGTAGCTACTACGAAATCTCTATCGCTTATAGTTGGCTTCGCATTCTCGGGTAATTTAACAGAAGATATTTTAACACTTGCCCCTATATCTAAGCCTGACAAATCAACCTCTAGATTGTCAGGTATATTTTCTGCCTGACATTTTAACTGAACTTTACGTCTTACTATATTGAGAACACCACCCTTCTTGAGACCGGGTGAGTCATCGTTATTTTTAAATATTACGGGAATTTCTAAAATTATTTTTGATCCTTTAACAATTCTCATAAAGTCAATATGTGCTGGTCTTTCTGAAACCACATTAAAAGAAACATCTCTTGGAATAACCCTTTCCTTTTTTCCATCTACATCCAAATTAATTATAGTTGATAAAAAAGTTTCAGAGTCGAATATATTGTTAAAAGATTTTTCTTCTATACTTAATTTTAAATTTGGACTTTTTCCACCATATAATATCGCAGGTATAAAACCCTTTGATCTTAAACCCTTTATATCACCGGTAGTTTTTGTTTCTCTCTTGATAGCTTTTAAATTATTTGTCATTTGAAGGAGCAATTTAACCCAACTTTGAAATAAAACAAGTGCTAATTAAATAGATCTGATACAGAAGTTGAATTTGAAATCCTTTTTATAGCTTCAGCCATGAGAGGCGCAATAGATAATACTTGAATTTTGTTAATATTTTTTATTCTTTTTGTATTATCTATACTATCAGTAATTATTAATTGTTTTATTTTTGATTTTTTTATCTTATTTATTGCCTCTCCACTTAATACAGCATGAGTTATAAATACGTAAACATTTTTAGCGCCTTTTTTTATTAGTGCTTCCGTAGCATTAACAATTGTTCCACCACTATCAATTATATCATCAACAATAATGCAGTCTTTATTTTTTACCTCACCTATAATATTCATAACCTGAGATTTTCCTGCTTGTGGTCTTCTCTTATCTATAATTGCTAATTCTGCGTTTATTTTTTTTGCTAAACCTCTAGTTCTTTCAATACCTCCTGCATCAGGCGAAACGCATATAAAATTTTTACTTTTTATATTTTTTTTAATATACCTAGCAAATATTGGTGTAGTAAAAAGATTGTCTACAGGCATATCGAAGAAACCCTGAATTTGACCAGAATGTAAATCTACCGTAACAATTCTATTTGCACCAGCATTTGTTATTAGATTTGAAACTAGTTTGGCAGATATAGAGGTTCTTGGAACCACCTTCCTATCTTGTCTTGCGTATCCAAAATAAGGAATTACCGCTGTTATATTTTTTGCTGAAGATCTCTTCAATGCATCTATACACAAAAGAAGCTCCATAAGATTATCGTTAGCAGGAGTTGCTGTTGATTGAATAACAAAAACACTATTACCTCTAATATTTTCATTTATTTCTACATAAATTTCACCATCCGCAAAATTTTTAATATTAGTATTTACTAATTTAAGCCTGAGGTGCTTTGAAATACTTTTACTTAGTGAGGGGTTGCTTGTTCCTGATAAAATTTTCATTAGGACATTTAACTTATACATCCATTAGACTTAGGTTTCAATTAATTTTGTGTATTAATTTTTCTTATGACTGATATGCATCTTCCGTAGTCATTCTCTCCTAACTTTTTGGCCCTTCTGTGGCTAAAGTATTCATTCTTCATGTCAAAGCTATCAATAGCTATATTATCAATTTTTGGTACCCCAAGATCTTTAAATTTTTTATTCACGAATCCCCTTAAATCAAAATTGAATGACTTTTTAGCTTTTTTTGAAAAAAAAGATTCATTATCTCTGGATTTTTTTACAAACAAAGAATAGAAATCCTCTTTTACTTCATAATTTTTTTGAGAAATACAAGGACCAATACAAACCGATAGCTTTTCTGGATTTCCACCAATTTCTTCAAGCTTGCTTAATGTATTTTCAATTATTCCATTTATTGCTCCTTTCCAACCTGCATGTATGCAACCAATTATTTTCTCACTTTCTTCAAAAATTAGTATTGGAGCACAATCTGCCGTTAGAACACATAAAGCTATTGAGCTACTTTTAGTAATCATAGCATCAGACTCGATTCTTATTAAATTATTTTGATTTTTAACAATCTCAATTTTATTACTGTGCGTCTGATTCATAAGGACCAACTGTTTTGTATCCATTTTGATTTTTTTTGAAACAATATTGAGATTATTAAGTATATTTATTTTTTTATCTTTACTACCTAAACCACAATTAAGACTTCGATAAATTCCTTTTGAAACTCCATTTCTTCTTGAAAAGAAACAATGATCTATAGTATTATTTTTTTTTAGATTTTTTGAATAAAACATTATTTAAAAGCCAAAGAGAAGTTACATTTTGCATTTTTTGCAAAAATTACTTTAAAATTTTTACCCATCATCTCAGGATCAATTAATCTTTTAATTCTTAAATATAAGTCAGATTTTTCATTTAAGTTCATTGTCTTGCTTGCTATTTTAAAACGTTCAATAATTCCCATTTTTTGAAGAAACTCACTTTGGCTAATTATATTTTCAACATGCAAACCATTTGAACTAAAGTATTTTTTGTATAAATTAAAATTTACCAGAGATGTGATATCCGCGTTACCTATGTTTCTATTAATATAATTAAACTTATGCTTGAAAACAGATTGTAAAGTATCGATGTTTTTTTCTATCTCATACCCATAATCAATAAAAAGAGCTCCACCATTAAATTTTTTTATTTTATGGCAAATTATATCTAACTCTTTAAAGCCGTACTCTGGATACTCTATTATTCCGTTCTTTTTTAATAATCTGAAATTTTTAAGTTTATCAACTTGTTTTTTAAATGCTTTTTTATAAATAAAATTTACCTTATTTTTCTTTATTTTAGCATATTTTTCAAAAACCTTATCATCTATTTTCTTGAACTGTTTTATTGGAAGCGCATCTAAAAATTCATTTCCAAAAAAAATAGCTGGCCCTTCATTTATTTTTTTAAGGTTATCTATCCACGATACTTTTTCAGAATATAATCTTTTTTTTTGAATTTTCTTCAACCTGCTACTTTTTTCATAAAGGATTATATTTATTGATTTAAAAGCTTTAGGAAAATTTTTTAATGTTTTAATTAAAATCATACAAAAATCTCCATTACCAGGACCCATTTCTATAAAATTTAAACTTTTTGGTTTTTTTAAATTTTCCCAAAAACTGATTAGCCATATTGCAACCATTTCAGAGAAAAGATTTGAAATATTTGGCGCTGTAACAAAATCACCACGAATTCCAAAAGGGTTTTTTTTTTGATAATAACCAATACCTTTATCGTAAAGAACTTTATCTAAATACAAGTCCAATGAAATAACTTTCTTTTTTAAAAAAATTTTATCTATTTTTTTCATTAATAATTAATTTTGATAAAAATACTGTTCCCACAATTATCATTATAAAGCTTAAGACTGATCCCATGCTGAAAACACCAAATATATTACCCATGTGTAAGTCGGGCTGCCTGAATTGTTCAGATATAATTCTGAAAACACCGTAAAGAATTAAAAATAATAATGATATAAAACCGTAATTAAAAGTTTTCTTATTTACAATAAAGTTTAGAATTATAAATAATATAAGTCCCTCTAAAAAAGCTTCATAAATTTGTGACGGATGTCTTGGTAAATTATCTATTTTAGGGAAAATTACACCCCAAGGTTTTTCTGTTGGTATTCCATAAAGTTCGCTATTTATAAAATTTGCAATTCTTCCTAGAAATATTCCAATCGGAGCGACACATGATATTGTGTCAAAATATATTTTATAATTTAAACCTTTTGATATTGAAAAGATATAAGTGGATAAAATTACTCCAACCAGCCCTCCGTGAAATGACATTCCTCCCTTCCAAAGTTTAAAAATTTCAAGAAAATTTTCAAAGTAAAAAAATGGATTATAAAAAAAAACATAACCAAGTCTTCCGCCTATAATTACACCAATAATAATATATCCAATCAAGTCATCAAAACTGGCTGTGTAATTATTTTGATTTGTGTTTGTTACTAGTTTTTTTATGACTTTTTTACCATAAAACCAACCAGCTAAAATTCCAAAAATATAAGCTAGCGAATACCATCGTATTTCTATTATTCCAAAGTCAAATAATACGGGATCAAAATTATGGACCATCATCTTTTTTGAAATTTATCACAATTGAAATTAAATTGCTTATAATTTAAGGTCAAATCATGAATAATTCTCAAAAAATTCTTAAAATGATATCAGGTTTTATAGAAGCAGGGATTTTAACCTCCCAAGACTTAAAAAAAGAACTGTCTACGTCGATTGAATTCCAAAAAGAGAGTTTTGCAGGCAAATTAGATTTAGTAACAAAAAAGGAATTTAAAATTCTAAAAAAGTTGATTGAGAAGCAGCAAAAAGAAATTAATAAACTTAAAAAGATTAAAACTAAAAAGGCAAAGAAATCTTAACAAGCAAACCCTTGTGTTTGCTCTCTGACAAAGAAATACTTCCTCCATGTGATTTAGCTATGTCCTGTGCCACCGATAGGCCTAGTCCAACGCCTGATTTATTTAGTCCTCTGCTTTTATCAACTCTATAAAAAGGTCTAAAAATATTTTCATATTCACTTTTAGGGACTCCTAAGCCGTTATCCTCAACAGTAATAATTAAGCTATTCATTGACTTTTTTATTTCTACGAAAATTTTGCTCCCATACGTTAAACCATTTTCTAAAACATTTAAAATACATCTCCTTACGAGATTCTCTCTGCCATTAAATTGAAAGTTTTCATTTTGATAAAACTCATATTTATAAGGTTCATAATTTTTTAATAAACTTTCAATTGTTTTAGTTATATTAAAATTTTTAGATTTTTCTTCTGATTGTGATTTTGCGAATTGCAGATAATCATTAAGCATCCTTTCCATTTCATCAATATCCTCAGCCATTTTTTTCGCAGTGTCTTTTTTATCCAATAGTGCCAATTGCAATTTAAGTCTAGTTAATGGAGTTCTTAAGTCATGACTTATTCCGGATAACATTTCTGATCTTTGTGTGAGATGTTTATTTATTCTTTTCATCATTCTATCAAATTCATAAGTGGCTTCTCTAATTTCTAAAGCACCGCTAGGCCTTAAATTATCAATGCTTTCACCTTTACCAAACCTTTTTGCAGCTTTTGATAAATTCACAATTGGTCTTGTTTGATTTTTAAGAAAAACTAATGCAACAAGAATAAGTATTAAAGATGGAAGAGTTAACCACATTACAAATATTCTCACAGATGATGGTGCAATTTTATCTTTTGAAAAAAATATTTGAATAATATTGTTTTCTGATTTTATTCTTAAGTCGACTAAATCAATATAAGTTACTGTATCAAACCAATAATTATTACCAAAAACAGGCTTCATCTCCCTTCTAAGTGATCTATCCATAGGGCTAAAACGTCTATCTGATTTTGTTTTAGGTAATTTTTCATTCTTTTTTATATTGATTACAAAATCAAAATTTTTTTTATAAGAGTTTGTTAAAAATTCAATATTACTTCTATTTTCTGAACGATATACATCAAACAAAGTTTTAATTTCACTAACAAGAGATCTTGTCATTCCTTTATTTGCTTTAATCCAAATGCTATCAAAAAAAACAATAGAAATTGTTACCTGCAATATAATTATAGGCGCAGCTACTATTATTAAAGCCCTGTAAAAGAGTCTTTTGGGAAATATTTTTTTAAAGAGTCTATTTAATCCAAAGGACATATCCTGACCCTCTAATTGTTTGTAAAAATTTTGGGTTTTTTGGGTTTATTTCAATCTTTTTTCTTAATCTTGTTATCATTACATCGATTGATCTCTCCTTTGATATTTTTGCAATTTTACCAATTTCTATTCTAGAGAAAATTTTTCCTGGTGATGCAAGCATTTTAATTAATACATTTTTTTCAGATGTATTAATTTTTTGTATTTTTTCTTTTAGTTTGATAACCATTTTATTTAAATTTACTTCTGCATCCCCAATTTTTGTTGGTTCTAATAACCTGTTATTATTTCTATTATTTATTATATTTCTTATTCTTAGTAAAAGCTCTTGAGGCTCAAAAGGTTTTCCAAGATAATCATCTGCTCCCATTTCTAGACCATGAATCCTACTCTCAACCTCTCCCTTAGCAGTTAAAAGTATGACAGGTATATTTTTTGATTGTTTTAACTCCGCTGTTAATTCATATCCACTCTGTCCTGGCATCATTACATCCAAAACAATTAAATTAAAATTGAAAGTATCGATTTTAGATTTTGCGTCTTTAGCATTCATAGCAGTAGATACTATAAAACCTTTTTCTACCAAAAATTGTTTTACCAAGTCTCTTATTTTGTTGTCATCATCTACGACCAGTATATGAAATTTATTTTTTTCCATTTATAATTTTTTTTAAAACCTCTTTAAATTTTATTACAGATCCTGGGTCAGAATCTTTTAATGCATTAAAAATACGTTTTTTTTGACTCTCGAAAACTTCGCTATAAATTTTTTTTCCATTATTATCTAAATATAAAAGTCTTCTTCTTGTATCAATTTTATCTCTAGTCTGTCTTATCATTTTAAGACGCCTCAAATCTCTTAAAACTCTATTTAAACTTTGCTTTGTTACTTTTAATTTGTACAACAATTCATTTACACTTATTCCTTCTTCCCTTTCAATTAGGTTCAAAGTTCTGAAGTGGGCAGATCCAAGCGACTTTTTTTTTAAAATTTCTAATGGATCCGAGAACGTCTCCTTATAGGCTCTAAGAAGCAATCTTATGCAATCTTTGATCTGATCATCTTTTAAATAAAGTAAATCTTTCATTTTTTTTGGTCAGACATGTTGACATATTTTATCAACAAATATACTTTTTTGTTAGAAAAAAATTATTTAATTTTAATTTAATGGAAACAATTCCTTACGACAAAAGATCGGGTAAAATTTGGTTCAATTCTAAATTGGTAGATTGGCAAAAGGCAAATGTTCATCTTCTTAACCATGGTCTTCACTATGCAAGCTGTGTATTTGAAGGCGAAAGAGTTTATGATGGTGAAATTTTTAAACTCGAAGAACATACAAAAAGGCTTTTTTACTCAGCAAAAAGAATGGGTATTGAAATTCCTTACAGTGAGGAAGAAATTAACAATGCTTGTAAAGAAATTATCATAGTTCAAAAAGTGAAAAATGGATATGTAAGACCCGTTGTTTGGAGAGGTAGTGAGATGATGGCAATATCTGCACAAAAAAACAAAATACATGTAGCAATTGCTACATGGGAATGGGGATCTTATTTTGATCCAAAGCTCAAACTTAAAGGAATAAAATTAAATATTTCATCTTGGAGAAGACCCTCACCTAACTCGGTACCTTGGGATACAAAAGCTGCAGGCTTATACATGATTTGTACATTATCTAAACATGAGGCTGAAAGACAAGGGTTTACAGATTCTTTAATGCTTGACCACGAAGGTAATATAGCTGAGTCTACAGGAGCAAATATTTTTTTTAAATATAAAGATGGATCTTTGCACACTCCAATACCCGACTCTTTCTTAGATGGGATTACAAGAAGATGTGCAATTGAACTTGCCAAGTCTAAAGGGGTTAAGATCTTAGAAAGAAAAATAAAACCAGAAGAAATGTCAGATTTTGTTGGTTGTTTTCTAACCGGAACTGCTGCTGAAATTACCCCAGTATCTCAAATAGATAAATTCAATTTTGAAGTTTGCGATCTTATTAAGGATTTATCAGAAAGTTATCAGAATTTGGTAAGAAAAAAAGCTGCAGCTTAATTTTTTTCGTCATCGCTTATAGCTGTATCTATACCTTTTACTAAATAATCATAACCAGTGTATAAAGTAAGAATTGCTGCAAGCCAAAGTAGTATTATTCCGATTGTTTGAGCATTATAGTCCTGAAAATGAATAATTTTATTCCCCGTTTCTCCTGTTAACAACAAGGCTATAGAAAACATTTGAATAAAAGTTTTAAATTTTGCAAGATTAGATACAGGCACACTTACTTCTCTTTTTGCCATAAACTCTCTTAGACCTGAAATTAATATTTCCCTAGTAAGTATTATTATAGCAGCGATAACCTCATAATTTTTTATAATCCCATTCATCACAAGCAATATTAACGCTGATGCTACTAAAATTTTATCAGCAATTGGATCTAAAAGCTCTCCTAATTTAGACTCTTCTTTATATAACCTTGCTAAAAATCCATCCAAGTAATCTGTAAAACTCGCGAGCGCAAACAGAAAAAAAGGTACTAGGTCTCCTACGATACCTGGTACAAAAAAAGATACTACAAAAATTGGAACAATTATCAGCCGTCCTATAGTAAGAATATTTGGAATTTTAAATTTCATATTTAATGATCATGGAAAAAGTCATGTATTTTTTTTGCAACTTTTTCCTCAATACCTTCTACAGATTTTAAATCTTCAAAGCTAGCGGCCTCTACTGATTTTGCAGAGCCAAAGTGATTAAGTAGGGCCCTTTTTCTACCTCTTCCTATACCAGAAATTTGATCAAGCAGAGATTTACTAAGATTTTTTCTTCTTTTGGCTCTATGTGTGCTTATAGCAAACCTATGCGACTCATCTCTTAATCTTTGCAAGAAGAAGAGGGTAGGGTCATTTTTCTTAAATTTAAATGTTTTTCCATCATAAAAAAAAGTTTCATCACCTGCATTTCTATTCTTCCCTTTTGCAATAGCTATAATCGGTAGTTCATGCAATCCTAGATCATTCAAAGTTTCTCTGCTTACGGAATATTGTCCTTTACCACCATCGATTAAAACTAAATCCGGCAAAGCTTTTGTAGAACTTTCTTCCTTAAGGGCTCTAGAAAATCTCCTTTTTAAAACTTCCTTCATCATTCCATAATCGTTGCTTTTTATCGTGTTAGACTTAATATTAAATTTTCTATATCTCTTTTTTATAAATCCATCTTTACCAAATGTGATTAAAGCTCCAACAGAGTCTGTTCCTTGAATATGACTATTATCATAAACCTCAATAAGATTAACATTAAATTTAAGATTAAATTTATCCGCAAGTTTATCTATTAATTTTGAATTACTCTCAGTTTCTAAAATTTTTTGAGTTAAAGACTGTTTCGCATTTTTTTCAGCCATTTTTGAAACAATTTTTTCTTCTTTAGTCTTGGCTTCTCTAATATTAATTTCTTTTTTTTCTCTTTCTGAAAAAGTTTTTTCTAATAATTTTTCTTCTTCAATCTTCTGATTCAATAATACAAGCTTTGGCACACTTTTATTTTCATAAAATTGTCCTAGAAACGATGATAAAATTTTATTCTCTCCTTCATCTGGATCATGTTTAGGGAAATAAGCTTGATTACCCCAGTTCTGTTTAGACCTAAAAAAGAAAACCTGAACGCAAGTTTTACCAGACTCTTTAAATATTGAAATTACATCAGCTTCTTTGAGATTTGTTTGATTAATTTTTTGGGACGATTGAATTTGGGTAAGTGCTTTTATTCTGTCTCTAAGTATTGCGGCTTTTTCATAATCTAAATCTCCACTAGCTATCTCCATCTCTTTTGAAAGATTTTTTTGTATTCGCTGTGATTTGCCCGAGATAAAGTCGACCGCATCATTTACCAAATTTTTATAATTATTTTTCTCAATTTTACCCACACAAGGCGCAGAGCATCGTCTTATCTGATACAAAATACATGCCCTGTCTCTATTTCTAAAAACAGTATCATCACAGACTCTTAATAAAAAAATCTTTTGTAAAATTTTGATTGTCCAATTCGCAGAACCTACAGATGCAAATGGACCAAAGTAGTAGCCTACTCGAGTTTTTTTTCCTCTTAACTTAGTTAATTGGGGCCACTTATCTTTTTCTCCAATAAATATATAAGGAAACGACTTATCATCTCTTAATAAAATATTAAATCTTGGTTTATGTTTTTTTATAAGATTAGCTTCCAGTAAAAGCGCTTCACTCTCATTAGATGTTGTTGTGGTTTCGAGTTTTCTAGTAAGAGACAACATTCTTTCAGTTCTAATTGGTAAATAACTATCAGACACATAACTCTTTAAACGATTTGGAATATTTTTAGCTTTTCCGACATAAAGAATTTCATCTTTGTCGCTTAACATTTTATAAACCCCAGGATCATTCGTAAGATTTATAATTTTCTTTCTGATAGTTTCTTTTCCCTTTTCAATACTCATTTGTTTTTATTTTTTCAACTTCAATACCTACAGACGAAGTATTTTTTATAATATCGAGCTTTTCAATCCTTAATTTAATTTTTTTAATTTTACTATCTTTAAAAAGCTTAAAAAAAATATCCTCAGATAAAGTCTCAAGAAGCAGGTAGTGTTTCTTGTTTGTAATTTTTTTAATTGTTTTAATAACATCCTCATAATTTACGATTGTATTCAAGTTGTTTTCATGGGGTGACAACATTGGATCAATATTAATTTCAACATTGAACTTTACTCTTTGTTTCTTTTTTTTTTCAAAATTATGAATTCCTACTAAAATTTTTAATACTAAATCTCTTACAAAAATCTTTCTTTTATAACTGTAACCCTTTTTGGTTTTAAATTTTATTATTTTCATTCTTTGCTTCTCATAATATCTGGAGTTTTCCATGCAAGACTTTGGCCACTATCTACATTCATAATTTGTCCAGTAACTGTATCACTTTCTATAAAATATCTTACTAAGTTACATATATTATTTAAATCTACTTGCCTTCTTAATATTGTTGACTTCCATTGTGCCTTAAAGTGTTTATCAGACTGTCTTTTATTTTTCATTGTTGGGCCTGGTGAAATTCCATTTACCCTAATATTTGGCGCCAACTTCATTGCTGCTGTTTCAGTCATAGTGCCTAAAGCTACCTTGCTTAAAGTATACGAAAAAAAATAAGGGGTAAGCTTTTTTATTCTTTGATCAATTATGTTTACTATATTAGCATCTTTGCCTTTCACAAATTTTTTAAAGTCTTTCATTAACAAAGCTGGAGCTTTCAAATTTACATTTATATGTTTAAGAAAACTTTTATCTGTAAAATTATTAAGATCATCTTTTTCGAAAACTGATGCATTATTAATAAGACAGTCTAGACCTCTCATTTTTTTATTTGCAATAGGAATTATTTTTTTTACCTGATTTATATTACTCAGATCTGCTTTTATTAAATGCACTTTACTTCCCATATCCTCTAAAT
>MDTA01213785.1_pt1 | contig 14117 bp, 15 predicted proteins | sample 811151 | NCBI WGS metagenome assembly MDTA01 (sample SAMN05326648, study PRJNA326480) | marine metagenome | isolation source: seawater | place: Indian Ocean: South | collected 2010 | reverse complement strand
GTTGATGCATTAAATAAATCAAATGCAAAAAGAGATCAAATAAAACCTCAGCTTGATAGATATACTTTTAAAAACGGTAAACAAATATTCATATTAGCGGAAGGTAGATTAGTCAATTTAGGGTGCGCTACAGGGCATGCCAGCTTTGTAATGTCTACATCTTTTTCAAATCAAGTTCTAGCTCAGATATTTCTTGCGAAAAATAAACCAAAAACTGGAATATATGATTTACCAAGAAAGTTAGATGAAGAAGTTGCAAGAATACATCTTAAACATCTAGACGCTGATTTAACAAAACTAACAAAGCAACAAGCAAAATATATAGGTGTTAATATAAATGGACCTTTTAAAAAAGATGAATATAGATATTAATCTTTTTTCGAATTTATAATAGAAGTTGTCAAAGATATTTTTGGAAGGAATTTATGAATAGTCATCAATCCTGATTTTAAAGGCCTTTTAGCAATATAATTGGGATTAGTTTTGTATAATTCTTCTGAAGAAATTGGAAATATTAAATCTTCATTTAGGTTATAATAATTAGCTATCATGTGTGCAAATTCAAATCTTGAACATAAAGTATCTGAACCTAAATGAAAAATGCCATATCTTTCACTATCGATAAAGTCATTAATAGCAATTGATAAATCATCTACGGAAATAGGATTGCTAATCTGATCATTAACAACATTTATTTTCTTATTTTGGTTTAAAGAATTGACTACCCAACTTAAAAAACTAGCATCTGATGAATTACTAAAAAGCGTATTTATTCTGATAATACAATGCTTATTAAATAAATTTTTGACAATCTTTTCCCCTTCTAATTTAGATAGTCCATAATTATTTATTGGATTTGGTAAATCATTTTCATGATAAGGACCACTTTCACCATCAAAAACAAAATCAGTTGATAATTGAATAAAAGTTCCATTAAAATTGTTTTTAAAATTTGAAATAGCATATGCGTTAATATCATAAGCTTTTTCAGAATTAATCTCACAATTATCAACGTTTGTCATGGCTGCACAATTAATAATTATATCTGGATTAATCGATTGCAATTTTTCTGACAAACTCTCTAAATCATTTATGTCTAATTTGTCTTTTGAAAAGAAGTATGATTTAAAATTTGAGCTTAAATGATTTCTTAAAGATTTACCAAGTTGGCCTAATGCGCCAGTTATTAAAATTTTTTTCATTTGTTATTTAATATAAAATAATCAAATTATTTTATGATAATTAATAAAATTATTAATCAACATATTAGAGTTTCAAAAACTTTACTTAATAATAATCTTGAGCATATAAGTAAAATTTGCTTAAACACAGTTCAAAACAATAATAAAATTATTTTATGTGGCAATGGAGGCAGTGCTGCAGATGCAAATCATATTGCTGCTGAATTAGTCGGTAAATTTGAAAAAAATCGAAGAGGTCTTCCTGCAATATCGCTATGCTCAAATCAGTCAAATCTGACGTCAATCGGAAATGATTTTGGATTCAAATATATTTTTTCTAGACAACTTGAATCTATTGGAAAAGAAAATGATACTTTAATCGCAATTTCTACATCAGGAAATAGCAAAAATATTATAGAAGCCATAAATATTGCCAAAAAACTTAATATGCATATTATAGTATTAACTGGGAAAAATGGTGGAGAATGTTCGAGAATAGATAAAATAGAATTAGTTAATATCGATAGCGACTCTACTGCCAGAATTCAAGAAATGCATATTTTGATTGGTCATATCATCTGCTCATATATTGAAGAATATTTATAGCTACAAAGAATAGCCAGATTTCTTGGCGTCATCATAAAACATTTTAACTGTTTCAAGAGAAAAATCATCTAAATCTTTTCCAACTTCTTTTTTGTAAGCGTCAATCAATTTAAAAGGAAGAGTAATTATATCTGTTCTACATCTTTCAGCTTGCATTATATTAAAAACTTCACGGGCGCTAGCCCATAGAGTTTCAACTTTTTGATGATTGCTAGTTAAATCTGAAGCATATTTCATAGTAATTTCGGGATCAATACCTGCATTAGCAATTCTACCTGCAAAAATTGAAATAATAGATTCAATATCTTTATTAAGGGCACCATAAACATTATCTATATGATCTTTTGTAAAAAGTGCGGTAGCATTGATTTTTACACCTTCATTACTCAGTTTGTGGATTAAGTCATAAGTATACACTGATTTTGTATTTGTTACTGGAATTTTAACCCAGACATTATCCCCTAAATCTCTAAGAATCAAAGCTTGACGATACATCTCTTCTAAATCATCTGAAAATACTTCAAATGATATTGATTTATCGGTTATTTCATTTAAAACCTCTTTTGCAAAACCTAGGTAGTTTTTTACCCCATTTCTAGCCATTAAAGTTGGGTTTGTTGTAAATCCTGAAACAAAATTTTCTGAATCCATTCTTTTCATTGCTTTTAAATCAGCTCCGTCGGCATAAATTTTAACTTTTAAATCATTCACTTTACTGACTCCCATTTCATTTCATTTGCTAACAATAGTGGATGTGCAACTAGTAAGTGCCATACAACTGCTTGGAAAGCTTCAGTATGAGGAGTGATATTAGCTTCATTTACTGTAGGAACAATAATACATTCATCAGCTACTTCAGCGGTATAACCTCCATCTCTTCCAACAACACCACAAATTTTTGATCCCATTTCTTGTCCAAGCTGTAATGATTTCAAAATATTAACACTTATATTTTTTTCTAAATTTCCTCCGCCAACAGAAAAAACAAATAACATATCTTTACTATTTAAATGCGAACCTTTTAGCCAATTAACATAAGATGTATCCCACCCATCATCATTAACTCTTGCAGTTAATTCTGAAACATTATCTGTTGGAGCATAACTTTCTATAGAACATATTTTACGGAAGTCGTTAACAGCATGTCCAGCATGTCCTGCTCCACCTCCAACTCCTAAAAAAAATATTCTTCCCCCATCTTGGCGTACAGAATTAACTAATTCAGCTATTTTTTCGATTTTGTCAGGATTAATTGCTTTACAAATTGCAATACATTCATCTAGATATTTTTTTGAAAAGTTCATTGTGATTTTAACTAAAATAGTATACTAATATTTCATTAGTAATGAAATAATAATATTTGAGAATAGTATTTGTTATTTACCTGAACCCATAAAAACTACAATAATTGTTTTGAAAAAGATCTTTATATCAAGCCATAAGGACCAATTATCAATATATTCTAAATCCAAATTAACCCAATCATCAAAACTGTCTATGTCATTTCTACCATTTACCTGCCATAAGCAAGAAATTCCAGGAACAACACTCAATTTTCTAAATTGCCAATCTTCATAATTAGGGAATTCGTTAAAACCTGCCGGCCTTGGTCCAATAAAGCTCATATCTCCCTTCAAAACAGAATAAATTTGTGGTAATTCATCCAAGCTAAATTTTCTAAGAATGTAACCAAACTTGGTTACTCTTGGATCTTTGGTGATTTTAAAAACAGGGCCATCCATTTCATTCAGTTTTTCTAATTTTTCTTTTTCTTTATCAGCAAATCTATGCATTGTTCTAAATTTATATCCTATAAATTTTTTTCCTTGAATCCCATGAACTTTCCATGCATAAAAAACTGGAAACCCGTCGAAAATTATAACTAAAAAAATGAGAAGTATCATTAATGGACACAAAAGAATAACTAAAAAAATTGCAAATGCTATATCCAAAAATCTCTTAACTCCGTAATATAAAAATGTATGTGTTATATTATTTTTTTCAATCATGTCCTGCCCTTAATTATAGTTTCAATATCATTTAAGCTATTAATTTTAATTTTAGATTCAAGCTCCTTATTGTGACTTCGTGAAATTAAAATAAATGAAACATTAGCATTTTTTGCACAATCTCTATCTGCTATAGAATCACCCACAAAAAAACTTTCAGAAAAATTGATCTTCCATTTTTCTTTCGCTTCCAATAACATCTTAGGAGATGGTTTTTTGCTTCCATTAATTGAGTATTCACTATCAAAAGAATAATATATTTCGTCAATATGTAATTTTTTCTTTATTGCTAAGTCTATTTTGTTTAATTCTTCTATAGTCATTTTTTTTCTTGATATATCAGGTTGATTTGAAACAATAAAAATCAAGAATTTATTTTTAATTAAGCTATCTATACATGGTTTTATATCATCGTAAAAAATAAATTCCTTAACTGTCCTTGGGGAATATAGCCCACCATCTCTTTCAATGAGCTTATTTACTACTCCATCTCTATCAAAAAAAATTGCTTTTTTATTATACATTTTCTGGTTGGTTTTTTTCATTTGAAATATATATAGCATTTACAATTAGATTTGCTTTATATCCATTTTCGGAGTGAGTATTACTATCAATTAATGCTCGAAAATATTTCCATTCTTCTTTCCAAGAATTATCATCTTCAGAAAAATTAAACTCTTTTATTTCAGGTATCCCGCCTTTCATATTTCTAATACCTAAGGTTAGTTTTTCTTTACCATAAGAACCTCCCAAACCATTAATGCTTAAAAAACCAGTAGAACCATAAATATTAAATTCAAACTTATTTTTCCAATATATCCAACCTACAGATAGTAAGATGTTTATATTATGTTCGTACAATAGCATAAAAGACGCAGAATCTTCTACTTCAGATTTCCAAGCTAGTTTTCCAGTAGTCCCAAATACTTTATTAGGCATACCTTTAAATAAAAGAGCTAAATCTATCAAATGCACTCCCTGATCTAATAATTCTCCGCCTCCGCTCAAAACTGGATCCATTCTCCATTCTTTCTCCATTCCTGGCCTACCCCCATGACCATAATGTCCATGTATATGAAGAATATCTCCTATTACATTGCTATCAATCAATTCTTTTGCTTTTAAAATAGAGGGATGAAATCTATGATTAAATCCAGTATACAAGATTTTATTATTTTTTTTTGCACATTCTGTCATTTCTTTGCTTTCAGCAAAATTTTTTCCTAATGGTTTTTCCGATAAAACATGTTTTCCATTATTTAGTGCTTTGATGGCAATTTTTTTAATCAAATAATTAGGAGTAGAAATAATAATAATATCAACATCATCATTATTAATTATATCATTGTAATTATCAGTAAAACTTGCATTAACTTTTTTTGATAATCTTTCTGCTTGAATAATATCAATATCGCATACAACATGAATATTTTTAGAAGGAATGCTTAGTGCTCTTTTTTGTCCAATTAGACCACAACCAATAATAGCAACGTTCATAATTTTTTTTGTTCTGTAAAATACTTATTATCAATTCTCTTCATAGTAAATAAGTTTTTATTATTTATCAGTTCTTTAATATCATAATTATCTAAATTATCCCATTGGGCTGCAAACAATCTTCCTGATAATCCATTGCTTTCTTTTGATAACAGTAATCGACATAAATTTAAAATTTTTTCTTTATCATCTCCCCCATTATTAATTGTACTTGACGCGCTTTCATACTCTTTTCCTAGCGTAGATCCGTATTCAACTATCTGTTCAGTCATTTTGGATTTAATAGCTCCGGGAGCAATTAAATTTAAGTCAACCTTATCTTTAGCTAATTCAATAGATAAGATTTCAATATATTTATACAATGCGATTTTTGCTATAGCATAAGCTGAAAAATTTTCTCTTCCAAATGTAGCTCCACCTCCAGAAAACGCAATAATTTTTTTCAAATCGTGAGCTATAGGTAGTAGGTTGTGCACAAAAAAACTGAAATTAATGAAGTTCAATTTTAAATTATTTTCCCATTTTGAAAAATCAATATCCTTAAATTTTCCTATAGGGTTTTGTATGCCGTAACAATTTATAAGGCCGTATAAATTCGTTTCAGTTTCTAACTGTTTTAAAAATAGCTTAATATCATTTTTTTTAGAAAAATCAACTTTATACGAAGATATGTTCTTTTGTTTTTCAAAGACTTTCAAATCGGATGATTTTCTAACGGAAGCAATAATATGGAAATCTTTATTTAACGTCTTAGAAAGATAAGATCCAATAGCACCTGAAGAACCTAAAATTATTATTTTCTTCATCGGTGATTAGAGATAATTTTTGACCCATCTATATCAAAAGAGTAATTTAGTTCTTTTAACCCCATAGATGCCATCGCACCTCTCAAGGCAGAATGATTTTTATTACAATAAAAAGTAAAAAATCCTCCTCCACCTGCACCAGATATTTTTCCTCCTAATGCACCATTCTCTAAAGCAGTTTTATAAATAGAGTCAATTGCATCATTTGTTACTCCAGAAGATAACTTTTTTTTCATCTCCCAATGGTCTCTAAACATTAAACCTAATTCATCCAGCTTACCAGATTGAACAATATCTAAAATTGTATATCCAGACTCTTTTATGTAATGTAGAGAATTAAGTACCTCTTCATTATTTTTCTTTGTTGAACTATCTTGTTCATGCAAGATTTTATTATTTTTTCTTTGTTGCCCAGTATAAAAGATTAATAGATTTGTATTCAGTTCATTAGTAATAGATTTTTCCAACTTGATTTTTGTGGGTACTACTACCCCCTCTTTATCAATATCAAGCCTTACAAAACCTCCCATTGCTGCAAGATATTGGTCTTGCTTTCCCATAGGTTTTTTTAAGATATCCATTTCAATAGTACAAGCTTCATCAGCTAAAAATTCCAAACTTTTGTAATTGCCCTCTAATGAATATAAAGCATTCAATAAACCGACTGTATAAGTGCTAGAACTTCCTAAGCCTGAACCTGCTGGGATATCAGATAAGGAAGCAATTTCGATTTTTTTATTAATACCTACTCTTTGAAGACATGCTTTAGCAATTTCATGATTTAATTCTTGAACAGATTCGACTATTTCTGATGCACTGTATTTTAATCGAATTAATTCATCAGCAGATGGTCGATTTAGACAAACATACATGTATTTAGATAGGCAAAAACTGAAGATAAATCCACCATAATTTTCATAGTAACTAGGGAGATCTGTTCCTCCTCCGCCTAGAGTTATTCTAAAAGGTGTTCTTGAAACAATCATAAATTAAATTACATGTTCTTTTATATAATCTATAGATTTTTTTAATCCACTATCTAAGTCAGTTTTTGGATGCCAACCAATACTTCTGGCTTTATCTATATTGGCTAAATTTTCTTGTGCTTCAAAATCAAGATTTTTACCGAAAAGTGGGTCAATCTGTGAATTAAGAATTGATTTTATTCTATCATAAATTTCTTTTATAGAATAATTTTTTCCTGATCCAATATTAAATACATCATTATTTGTTTGAGTACTATTAATACACATTAAATGAAAATTATTGACATCATCAACGTAAATAAAGTCTCTTTTTTTGGAACCATCTCCATAAATAGTTGGTGCTTTATTTTGTAATAAATTTATTATGAAAGCACTGAAAACTGGCGGGATTGTTCTTCTATAATCTTGTTTTGGTCCGTAAACATTAAAATATCTTAATCCTGTTGAAATCAATCCATGTGATCTTGAAAAATCATTAGCAATTTCATTTGTAGCCATTTTTGATTTTGCATAAACGCTTAGGGGAGCTACATCAGATTCTTTACTTGGCAAATTATCTGTACCTTCATAAATAGCAGAAGATTCTGCATAGATTACTTTTCTTATACCTTTTTTCTTTGAAGCGCTAAAGATATTGGATGTTCCATTTATATTAATATCCTCAGTTTCAGGCTGATTATTTTCACAGTCAATTAAAGAATTTTTTGCTGCAAGGTGAAAAAGGCAATCAACATTAGATAATAATTTATATATGTCTTTATCTCTAATATCCTCTTGATGGAAATCAACACCCTTTGGCACTTGTTCTAATACTCCATAAGATAGATTATCAATACCAATAACATTGAAATTATTTTTTAGCAGCATGTCTGCTAAATTACTTCCTATAAATCCAGCTACTCCCGTTATTGCAATATTTTTTTTCACATAGGAATAATAATGATAATAAATATTTATAAAGTTATTTTTTTTTATAAATAAAAAAAAATTTAAATACTATCTCAAGATAGTATTGAATCATATTTTGAGAATACAGCATCCTTCGAATAGTATTTATTATAATATTTGAATGATTTCATTGATAATTTTTTAGCCAAATTATATTGTTTAATTAATCTCAATACTTCTTCTGCAAAATCTAAATCATTATTTGCAACAATTATTCCTGATTCATTCAAACTAACTAAACCCGATACTCCTTCCATTGAACTAACAACTGGAACCCCCCAACTTATAGCATCTAAAACCTTTGTCTTTACTCCGCTACCTGCTTGAATTGGAATAATAAGAAGGTTAGATTTTTTTACATTATGTTCGAGATTTTTAACATAACCCTTCAAAATAACATTTTTAGGATATTTTTGCGCAAAATAAGCAATTTTTTTTGTTGGATGTTTTCCAAATATTTTAAAAATAATGTCACGATCAATTTTTATAATTTTATCAAAAATATTTTCAAAAAAATAAATCAAAGCATGCTCATTGTGTGGATTGTTTAATATTCCAAAATAAGATATTGATTTGTTAAAAGTAAATTTAGGGATATTTAAAGATTTAGAAAGATCAATATTTGGAATCCAATGTACGTTGGCTCTTGAAGAGTATTTACTTAATAGAGATTTTTCATAATGAGAAACTAATATTATTTTATCGAAATCTTTTAATGATTTAATTTCCATTTTTCTGATTAATTTTTCTTCAACAAATAAAATTATCTTTTGCACAAAAAAGTTTTTAAGAAAAAAATTTAAGAAAAATGATTTATTACTGAACTGACCAAGAATATTGTTAACCTTTATCTTGCTTCTTCTTAACAAGTTGTATCTTCTAGAAATTAAATCTCCGAGATCCAATATTTTATATGAATCTTTAAAATAATTTTGATATGGAATAGTCCTTATTGATTCAAAAAAAATAATATCAAATGTTTTCTTTAAACTCATTTTTCTTAAGTATTCCCCTACTGACTTTGAGTAATAGAGAGATGTTTGTAAGCTTTCTTTTTTAAATAAAAAAATTTGTAAAAGAATATTTTTTAAAACCTCAAGATTTGATGGTAATGGTAGTCTGATAAATTCAATATTAAGATTTAGATTTATTTCGTGATTAGATAAATAAATAAAAGTAACATTAAAATTTTTGCTCTTAAAATAATTTATGTGATTATAAACAGCTCTGTGTCTTGGACTTTCATCTTTGTGTGGATAAAATGGAGAAATAAATAGTATATTTTTTTTATTCATGTGAAAATTTATACTCTAATTTATTATCAAAAAAAATTTCAATGGTTTGTTTATTTCTTTCATTATAAAAGCTGTCTGAATATCCTGTATAAATAAGATTTACTTTGTTAATAGGTGATAAAATACTTAAATAAAGTTTCTTGTTATTTTTTTCTAAAATATAGTAATTAGATTTATTTTCAATAATCCTTACTCCAGGATCAAGATGAATATATGACTTTGATTGATTTTTTAAAGTGATATCTTTAATAGTGATACTACTGCTTTCCTGCACAATACTTCTTTTAATTTTTTGAAAAGAAAAAAAGTTTTTAACCTCTAAATAGCTAATTTTAAATAAATCTTCCTGTTGATTAAATGATAGAATTTTTGCTTTTTTCCCATATCTAAATGACTTAAGTAAAACTGACTGGCTTCCGTCTAATGTAGTAGTAATATTATGCGCAAAAGATGAGCGGTAGAAACTCCTGTTGACATCTGTATTATAACTATAATTTCCTGAATCAGTTATGAATTTAACCTCCTCAAACCATAATTCATATGTTGATATAGCATCATGTAAATGCGCAGGACAGTGTTTAGGGGTGATATCAGAGGAATACACTAACATTTCTATAGCAGTTTCTCCTTTTAATCTATGAAATGGATAAGTATTTTTGATACTAGTAATATTGTATATAGAAGAAAGCGTTTTAAGAAAATACTCATCATTAAAGTGAAAGTTTTTAAAGCTATCATTGATTAATACTTTATCATTTTTTAAAAAATTCAATGAAAAACTGGTCATTTTTGATATGTAAACACCTAAAGTTTTATATTTATTTTTATCACAATTATTAGAAAAAAGACAAATATCTAAAATTGTTAAATCAAATAGTAATGAGTTATGATAATCTAAAGTTTTTTCATAATGCATTCCTGATGGTAAAATTTGAATATCTAATGTATTGATGAGCTTACTATAATAATAATCAAACTTGTCTCTTTCAAAGAGAAAACTACCGATACTTAATGATATATAGTTTTTTAATAAATGATTTCCGTCAGAATCAAATTCGATATTTTTTTTTAGATATGTATAATCCCAGAAAAGAAATTTATAAATCTCATTTATTTTTTTGTCAGAAATATCACTAGATATGATTTTATTTAGCAAAATAAACATATTAATAATTCTGCACGAAACAGAATATGGATACCAAAATCCGTGTGAAAAACCAATTTCCTTAGACTCGTAATATATTTTTGAAATTTTATTTAGAACAGATTTTAATACGTTAGAATCGTCTAATCCTGTCAAAGAATTTATAAAATTAAAATATGATAATTCATATTGCTTTAAATTATCACTTTGAAAAAAAGTATTATTTTTGAAGAAATCATCAAGATCTCCTAAAAAATATCCAAGATATACTATTTTACCCTTAACAAGCTCATCAATAACATATTTATCATGATTTTTGTCTGAAGAATTGTTAAGAAAATTTAAAATATCTGTTACGTTTATTTTTTGAACTTTGGAATAATCTAAATCTGAAAACGAGATTTTATTTCTCGAAAATAAAAGGATTTTTAGTCTTGTAAAAAGCTGATGGGTTTTGTAATTGTATAATGATATTATATAGTTTACCAAAATAAAAACTCAAGTCATTCTAATAACATTTTCTTTGCTATCAAGAACATTATTTAAATCGAAAATATATCTGCTTTTGTAGATCTTTAGTTCCAAATTTGTATCAATATTCGAATGATTAAAAATAATGATATCAAAATCATGAGGTTCATAGTTGATATCTTTTTTTACAAATTTAATATTATTAAATGAAAAATTATTTTTATCAATTTTATCATCTATAAAATACAGTAAATCCAAATTTAATAATTTTGATAACTCGAGTATCGGACTACCCCTTAAATCGTCAGTACCTTTCTTAAAAGCTATACCAAAAACTAGAATGTTTTTGGGAGAAATTTTATTAATCATGTCAGCTGTTTTTTTAATTAATTCATTATTTGATTGCGCAATTGATGAAATTACCGGAACTGACACTGATAATGATTTAGCCAAATTCTTTAAACCATTTGTATCCTTTGGTAAACAAGATCCTCCATAAGCAAATCCTGGGCTTAAATATTTTTCAGATATATTTAATTGTTTATCAGATTTAAAAATATGCATCAATTCTTTAGAACTTATATCCAAAGAAGAGCATATTTGCCCTATCTCATTTGCAAAAGTAATCTTAAGAGCATGAAATGAATTATTTACAAATTTAATTAACTCAGCATTTTTTGAATTAGTAACTATTTTTTCAGATCTAAATTTTTTATAAAGCTTTAAACATAAATCAATGCCCACTTTATTATCTCCTCCTATAACGGTGACATCTCCTTCAAAAAAATCTTCTACCGCATTACCCTCTCTAAGAAACTCTGGATTAGATATAAAAATAAGATTGTGTTTAGAATATTTACTGTTCATTTCATCAATTGTTCCAGGCGGTATTGTAGATCTGATTAGAATAGTTAATTCTCTATTATCCTTTTTGTTGTCTACTATTTCTTGTACTGCATTATATAGATTGATGAGATTTAAAACATTTTGATTGTCGTATGGTGTATCAACACATATAAAAACTAAATCAGAATCATATAAGTTATTATTAATCGAATCCGAAAAGCTGAATTGACTATAATTTTCTTCAAATAATTTTGATAAATCTTGTTCATCAATGTAAAGCTTCTTTGATCGTAATGAATCAATTTTTTCTTTACTTTTATCATATCCAAAAATTTGGTGTTTTTGCGAAGACAAACAAATTGAAGATACAAGTCCAACGTATCCAAGGCCAATAAATGATAACTTCATAATTAATTCCTATAAATTTGCGCAGATATTATTTTATTAAATAATAACAATTTTAAAACGTGAAACATTTTTTTCACATCATTATGATTAGTTAATAATAAATAAGATGCTCTAATTGTTATAGACATTACAAAAGATATATATGATAAGATATACCAAAAAAAAGATTTATAATATTTATAAAATAATAGTGTGCTCTGTATTTTTACAGAAAAACGCTTAATATTACTTTGAGATGAAGGTGATCCTAATGAGGCACCGGCAATATGTACAATCTTGATTGCTGGATTATAAAGTGTGCTCCATCCTTTATTTTTTGCTCTTAAACAAAAAATTTGTTCTTCTGTATCAAATATAATTCTTTCATCAAAACCATTTGTATCTTTAAAAACTTCTTTTCTAAAAATAAAGAAAGCTCCCTTAACTGCAGTAACTAATTTTTTATTATCATGATTATCAAAACGTCCTATGCTAAAGAAATTTTGTAAAATACCTACTACTGATTTAAAGTAGGAATTATTTGTATTAATTATTTTAGGAAAAATAATTTGCAAAGAATCTTTCATTATGTTTGGATTATTTGTTATAGATCTTTGGAGAGTTTTATCCTCATTAAGAATTTTTGGTCCTATGATTCCAATATTTTTTTGATGTTCAAATGTCTCAGAAACCTTTGATAAAGAATCATCGATAAAATAAATGTCATCATTTGCACCAATAATTATTTCATTTTCACACTTTTTAAACCCTGCATTTAAAGCAGCCCCATAGCCTTTGTTTTCCCCTTCAATGATTTCAACTTGCGGAAAATATTTTTTAACGATGCTTAAGGTGTTATCAGTAGAATTGCTATCTGATATAATAACTTGGTTAATTAAGTTTTTACAATATTTTTCAATTGACCTCAAGTTCTTTAAAATATATTTTTCAGAATTATAAGTAACAATTACTATGGATATTTGATTACTTGAATGCACTAGAAACGTTATTTTTAGACCAATCTAATAATGATTGTGCATTAGCATCTTTTTTTGACATCAATGCATCGCTTTTCTTTATAGGCCAATTAATATTGATATTTTTATCAAATGGATTAATTCCTGATTCAGCATTTGGATTATAATATGCATTACATTTATATTGAACTTCTACTATTTCTGAACAAGAACAAAAACCCGTTGCAAAACCAAACGGTGCCCAAAATTGTTCTTTTGATTCATCTGATATCATTCTTCCAACATATTGACCAAATGTTTTAGATTTCAATCTAATATCAACAGCAACAACAAATGCCTTTCCTCTTGAAATGCGAATTAGTTTACTTAAAGGCTTATCCCATTGAAAGTGTAATCCTCTAATAACATTTTTTGAAGACTGAGAATGATTATCCTGTACAAAATCTACATTGATATTATTTGATTGTAAAAAATCACTTCTAAAACTTTCCATGAAAAAACCTCTTTGATCATCAAAAACCTTAGGTTTGATTATTTTTATATCGCTTATTTCTGTATTATAAATTTTCATTTCTTAATTAGCTCATTGTATAAATTTAAGATATTTTGTGAATGTATATCTAAGGTATAGTCATTTATTAATTTTTTATAAGTTTTCCTTGTATCTATTATTATATCTTTTTTTATAAGACATTCAATTTTATTACTTAAATCTTTTACATTATCAACCTTGGCTATTAATCCATACTTACCATTTTCAAGCATATCTACAACACCACCAGTATCATTTGCTATAATTGGAATTTGGGCTGTCATTGCCTCTAATATTACCCTTGGATTTGAATCATTTATAGCTGGAAAAGCAAAACAATTAAATATATTATAAAATTGAGTGACATTAGGTTGATGTCCAGTTAAAACTACATTTTGTTCTAAGTTATACTTAACAATCATTTTTTTTATT
>MDTA01051869.1_pt1 | contig 14117 bp, 9 predicted proteins | sample 811151 | NCBI WGS metagenome assembly MDTA01 (sample SAMN05326648, study PRJNA326480) | marine metagenome | isolation source: seawater | place: Indian Ocean: South | collected 2010 | reverse complement strand
TAAAGTCAGAAAAAAGTTGATTCTTAATGGTGGGAATACCTGTTATGTCACTTATTATTTGCTCATGGATTTCAATAAGCTTTGTAAAATCAGTAATTTTTCTGCACGTTATAATTTTATCTGTTAGATTAGAAATTAAATTTATTTTATGAGCATTGTCTTTTTGTTGGCTTTGATATTTAGCCACTTCATTGGCACTGTTTTGTTTGTTGTTTAAGTGAACAAAAAACAAGGATTCATTAAATGATGGCTTCCAAGAAATTGAATGAATTAATGGTGTCTTATTATTTATGGAATAAGTTATAGCACTTTTAGAATTTGCACATGCTACATCATATCCACTACCATTGCTTATTTAAAAATGTAATTTAAAAGGATCAATAATAAACCATTGGGCTACACAGCTTATAAGTGTGGAGCTAGATCCAAAACCCCAATTTCTTGGAAAATCTAATTTGGTAGTAACCTCTCCAGAAAAGTTGATCGAAGGTTTTTTGATTTCTTTTGCGTTGATCAAAAGTTGTTGAAGAAAATTTGCAGTAGTGGTATCTGATGATTCTAAAACATTGAAATTTTCACTTGAAAACATAGCTTCAAACCATATTTCACCATTGCTATCGAGACTTTTCCAAGATAGTGTTTGCCCCTTTTTTTCTTGAAAATTTAACGATTGCCCTTTGCGAGTGGGAACCGCTAGGGATTTAGCACCATCAAGTACTAGATATTCTCCCGTAATGAGAAGTTTACCGTTAGCGTAGAACTTTTTCAATTTACTTATTGGTTAGGTCTTTTTGAGATATGCCTCTAATTTTGCAAAACTGATTAACAACTCCTTGATGTGATACAACTTTATTCTCAAAGAAAGTTTTAATCTCATTACGTTCCTTTTCGTTTGCTCCCAATTGATTAAGAATATTTAGTAGATGCATTTTCATGTGTCCTTTTTGAATTCCAGTGGTAACTAATGACCGAATGGCACCAAAGTTCTGAGCAAGGCCAGCAGAAGCTATAATTTTCATTAGTTGTTTTGAATCTGGATTTCCTAGTAACTTATGAGCAAATTTAACCATTGGGTGTAAGGAAGTTAACCCGCCAATAGTTCCTAGAGCTAAAGGGACTTCAATCCAGAATTTAAAAATACCATCATTTATTTCAACATCTGTTAAGCTACTGTATGAGCCATTTCTAGAAGCGTAGGTGTGTCCACATGCCTCAATTGCTCGAAAATCATTTCCAGTAGCTATTACCACAGCATCTATTCCATTAAATATTCCTTTATTGTGTGTTGTTGCTCTGTAGGGTTCAATTCTTGCAACATGAATGGCTTGTTCAAATTTTTTGGCAAATTCTTCTGCGGATAGGTTAGTACCTTCAGTAAGTTCTTCAATCGGACAGCTAACCTCAGATCTAACAATACATTCTGGGGTATAATTACTTAGAATACACATGATAATAAGAATTCTTTTGTCAGCTTCTGAAAGTTTACTTTCAGCCAATTCTCTTTGAAGTATTTTTGAAAACTCTTCCAATAAACTATTGATAAAATTAGCTCCCATTGCTTCGCACGTCTCAAATTTTGCCATTATTTGATAGTAATTGGGTTCTAAATCTGTTTTATTTATGAGTTGAATATCTTTAATACCTCCTCCTCTAGCTCTCATATTGGCTGTTAGCTCTTGAGTTCCTTCATAAAACTTTTCTTTAATTGAATTGAAAAAATCAACTAAAGTGGAGTACTCTCCATACCAGGCAAAATGTACGTGACCTATTTTAGTGGTAGATATGACTTCTGCTTTAAAGCCCCCTCTTTCCATCCAGAAAGTAGCTGATTTGGCAGCAGCTGCAACTACTGAACTTTCTTCAATGGCCATAGGCACGCAAAAGATTTCATCATTGATTAAAAAATTTGGTGCAATCCCAAAAGGAACATAAAAGTTAGAAATGGTGTTTTCAATAAATTCATCATGAATTTTTTGAACGGCTCCGTCATTATGCCAATAGCTTTTTAGTAGATCTATGCAATTTTCATCTCCTCCAAGGTATTCATTGGCGATCCATTCAATTTTTCCTTCTTTAGAAAGTTTGGAAAATCCCTTTACTGCTTTTTTTGTCATGCCTAATTTTTTTGCAAATTTAGTTTAATATGTAGTTGTAATTTGATAATGTTTAAAGAAACACTATAATTAACTAAATGTTGTTGTTTGATGAATAAATAAGTGTTTTTAATTTAATAAATTCACATTTTCCTAAGCTAAACATAATTAACTTTTAAATGACTAGTCAAAAAAATAACTCAGCATTAACAACACTCGTAACCGTTTTCTTTTTTTGGGGATTTATAGCGGCATCTAATGGTGTATTTATTCCCTTTTGTAAAACATATTTTCAGATTGATCAATTTCAATCGCAATTGGTTGACTTTGCTTTTTATGGGGCGTATTATTTTGGTGCACTTTTGTTGTTTATCTTGTCAAGTTCATCTGCAAAAGATATTCTTAATTCTTGGGGTTATAAAAATGGTATTATCTATGGGTTAATAATTTCAGCTATTGGTGCTTTGGCCATGTACCCCTCAGTTAATGGTGCAGAACAAGGAAGTACTCATGTTTTTTATTATGTTTTGATTGCTCTTTTTATTGTTGGTTTAGGTTTTTCTTTACAGCAAACTGCTGCTCAACCTTTTGCAGTTTCTTTGGGTGAACCTCAAAAAGCATCTCACCGCTTAAATTTAGCGGGTGGAATTAACTCTTTTGGTACTACTATAGGTCCAATTGTAGTAGCGTTAATTATTTTCGGTTCTGCTCCATTGTCTGGAAATGAATTGGAATTAATGGTTAAGAATAATCAGATTCAATTGAATACCATTCAGAGTTTATATCTTGGAGTTGCTGCCCTTTTTATACTTGCGGCAGGACTGTTTTATTTCTCTAAAAAATTGCCTCAAGCAAAGTCTGATGCTGATTTTCAGCCCGCAAATAAGGCGAAAGTACTTCTTATTGTTCTTACACTTATAATGATTGTCTGCTTTTCACTTGTATTTATTTCTTATGGAAAAAATTCTATTCTTGGTGAAGAGTTTTTAGAAAATAAACGTTTGGGCCTTCTTATAATTTCTTTATTGGCTGTAGTAAGTTGTATTTTCTATGCTTATAAAAGTTCATCTAAGAATCCTAAAGGATGGGGTGCAATGCAATATCCCCAGCTGGTTTTAGGTATGCTGGCTATTTTTACTTACGTTGGAGTTGAAGTAACTATCCAGAGTAATTTGGGTGAATTGCTTAAAAATGTATTCGATTTAAAGAAAAATTTAAATCCATTAGGTCTTCCAGTAATGAATGATGCTGAAATAGCTCCATTTATTTCTTTGTATTGGGGAGGATTAATGATTGGCAGATGGGTAGGTGCAATTACTGTTTTTAACCCTTCAAAAGGATTAAAAAAATGGTTGTTAATAATTGTTCCATATGTTGCTTTAGGGGTTATTTTATTGGTTAATTATGGATCTTATTCACTAAATGAAGTATTCATATTTTCTTTATGTGTAGCTGTTCAAATAATTGGATTTTTTATTGCAAAAGATAAACCCATAGCAACACTTAAAGTTTTCAGTGGATTTGGAGTTATAGCCATGTTAATTGGTTTATTTACAAGTGGAAACCTTGCTTTATTTGCATTTTTAAGTGGAGGGTTGTTTTGTTCTATAATGTGGCCTTGTATTTTTTCTTTAAGTATAGCAGGATTAGGGAAATACACCTCTCAAGGTTCTGCATTTTTAATAATGATGATTTTAGGTGGTGCAATTATTCCTCCTATTCAAGGTAAACTGGCAGATATCATTAGTATTCAGTCTTCGTATTGGATAGCTGTTATGTGTTTCATATACCTAATTTTTTATGCCTTCAGAACAAAGAAAGTATTGTTAAAACAAGGAATTAGCTATGTTGAAAAATAGAGGTTTTTTTATTCTAAGTTTTTTCTTTTTACTTTTTTTAATCAGTTGTAAATCATCCTTTGATAAGGTTGAACTCGTTAATCCATTTATTGGTACTGGTGGACATGGACATACCTTTCCAGGTTCAACAACTCCTTTTGGTATGGTGCAGTTAAGTCCAGATACTAGAATTGAGGGATGGGATGGATGTTCTGGATATCATTACTCAGATTCAGTTATTTATGGATTTAGTCATACCCATTTAAGTGGAACTGGAGTAGGAGACTATTGCGATCTTTTGCTTATGCCATCCAATGGAAAAGTAATGTTTAACAATGGGTATAATACTTCTACAGAGGGGTATTGCTCCAACTTTAATAAAAATAATGAGTATGCCAAACCAGGCATATATAAAGTTCTGCTAGAAAAAGATAGTATTGCTGTTGCGTTAACCACTACAGATAGGGTTGGTATCCATAAATACCAATTTTCAAAATTTGACACTGCGAATGTCATTATAGATCTTGAACATAGAGATCCCTTACTCGATTGGAGTTTAAAACAGGTTTCTTCAACTGAAATAATTGGTCATCGAATCTCCAGGTCTTGGGCTCAAAACCAGCACTTTTACTTTTATCTTCAAACCTCAAATGATATTGATATTGTTGAATGTTATTCTTCTGAAATTAAAGACTCAACAAAATTAGCTTTACGTTTTATTGATTTAAAAGATGGTGAATTGATGGTGAAAGTTGGAATTTCAGCAGTCAGTATTGAAGGGGCAAAGGAAAACTTACTTTCTGAAGCAAATCATTGGGATTTCAATAAATATAAATACCAAGCACAATTAAAATGGGAGCGTGCCCTTTCAAAAATGGATGTTTCTGATGCCAATCAAGATAAAAAAACCATTTTTTATACTGCTCTTTACCACAGTATGATAGCTCCTAATATATTTAATGATGTAAATGGAGATTACAGAGGAACAGACTTTAAAGTTCATCACTCAAAAGAGAATACTTATACCATTTTTTCTTTGTGGGATACCTTTAGAGCTACCCATCCTTTATATACCTTAATTGAACAAGAAAAAACAAAAGCATTTATCTCTACATTTTTAAAAAACTACATGGATGGAGGACAGCTACCCATTTGGGAGTTATCTGCTAATTATACTGGCTGTATGATAGGTTACCATGTGGTTTCTGTTATTTATGACGCAATAGTTAAGGGAATTGAAATTCAAAATAAAGATCAATTAATGGATGCTATGCTAGCTGTTTCAACAAGAGATGAGCTAGGTATTCCAGAATATATCACTCATGGTTATATTCCTGCAGAGATGGAAACAGAATCGGTCTCCAAAACGTTGGAGTATGCATACAATGATTGGTGTATTGCAATGCTTGCACAAAAGATGAATAAAAGTGATGTTTATAAAAACTACATTTCTCGTTCTCAGAATTATAAAAATTGTTTCAATCCTTCTTCTGGGTTTATGCAGTCTAAGGTTAATGGTAGCTGGCAGTATGGCTTTGTTGCTAGTGAAGTGAACTTTAATTTTACTGAGGCTAATTCTTGGCAATACAGTATGTTTGTTCCTCAAGACATTTCAGGTCTAATTGAATTACATGGAGGGAAAGAAAATTTTGAGCATAAATTGGATGAGCTTTTTCAAACCAGCTCTGAATTATCTGGAAGACACCAATCTGATATTACAGGTCTAATAGGACAATATGCTCATGGTAACGAGCCTAGTCATCATATGGCTTACTTGTACAATTACATACATAAGCCATTTAAAACACAACAACGGGTTGCTCAGATTGTAAATGAGCAATATTCCTCAAATCCTGATGGTCTTTCTGGAAATGAGGATTGTGGTCAGATGTCTTCATGGTATGTGCTAAGTGCTCTCGGTTTTTACCCTGTTACTCCAGGGTTGCCTTATTATACAATAGGAACTCCATCTTTTGATAAAGTAGCCATAAATCTAGAAAATGGAAATCAATTTACAATTATAGCCAACAGAACTAATTCTGATGATATTTACATTCAAAATGTTTTTTTAAATCAAAAGCAGTACGATAAATCTTACTTAAATCATAACGATATTATAAGTGGTGGAGAATTGATTTTTGAATTGGGTCCCTCACCAAGTGAATGGGGAAAAGAAAATATTCCAATTTCTAAAATTGACACATTAAATCGTATCGTTTGTGTTCCATATTTTACAGCTAATCAACAATCTTTTAAAGACTCTATTTTAATAGAGCTAATATCAAATGATACGGATGCTGAGATTTTTATTAAATCAAAAGCAGATTCTGTTTTTAATATTTATAATCATCCATTTTATATTAAATCTTCGGCCACTTTTAGTGCCTATTGTGTTCTAGGAGAAAAGAAAAGTAAGATGGTTTCAGCCAATTACTTTAAGTATGAAGGCGCAAGAACATTACAATTAAATGCTAGCTACAGTAATCAATACAATGCTGGAGGTGATAACGCTTTAATTGATGGGTTAAAAGGACCTGACAATTTTATGACTGGGTATTGGCAGGGATATCATAATCAGCAATTTGAAGCTATTGTAGACTTAGGTGAAAAAAAACAACTTCATTCGATTTCTATAGGAGCTCTTCAGGATATTAAATCTTGGATTTGGTTCCCCAAAAACATAGAATTTTTAACATCAAATGATAATGTTAACTACTCAAGACTTTCTATTGTGAAAAATAATTTCCCAGATGATAAGTACGGGTGTTTTATTCAAGACTTTTCATGTCCTATTCCTATAAAAACTTCTGCTAGGTACATTAAAATTATAGCCAAAAACTATGGGAAGTGTCCGTCTTGGCATTTGGGTAAGGGTGGAGATACATGGTTGTTTTTTGATGAGGTTACTGTAAATTAATCATCGATTTTATTTTTTCAATTTTTTTGGTGTTAATATAGTCAGGATTCTCTTGTTTCTTATTTTTATTGTGAACGGTAAAATGTATGGCATCAACCATAGTGTTAAATAAATGTGCATTGTGTTCGTTTATTCCGCTACCAGCCATGATTTCAATTTTATTCTTAGCTCTTAATTTTAGCTCATAAAGTAAATTAATTCCTTCTTGTGCTTTGTCTTTTTGACCTGAACTAAGTATACGATCAAATTTTAAATCAATGAGTTGATCTAGAGTTTTAAATGGGTTTTTGCAAACATCAAATGCTCTATGAAAAGTAGTTGTAAGCCCAAGTTGTTTAGCATGAGTAATTAAGCTTAAATTAGCTTTAAGATCTACAGAATTCTCTTTTGTAAGAACCCCAAAAACAACTCCTTTAACATTTAGTTTTTTAGCTAAAGTAATTTCATTTTTTATTTGGGTAATCTCTCTGAGATTGTAAACAAAATCCCCTTCCCTTGGACGTACCATAATATGAGTTTCCCCGGAGAAAAGCCAGGTGCATTGAGTTATTAAATCTTTACTTGGAGTTAATCCATCTTTATCGAGGTTAGAGCAAAGCTCTATTCTGTGAGCATTATGTTTCTGTGCTGCTTTTGCTCCTTTAACTGATTCTATGCAAAATTCAATTTTCATTCTATAATTACTTCATCACAAAATAGCCAAGCTCCAGATCCAGCTGCTTCATGCCATAAAGGAACGGTAGTTAAATTTTTAGCATGTATTTTAATGTATCTAGCGATAGTTTTAGGTTTAGTTAGTTCATATGATTGAATGTTTTTACCTCTTAAATGGTTACTTTTTTTATTGTTTACTGTACCCCATTTTTTCCATGTAATGCTGTCTGCAGATGATTCAATATGAATTTCTTTGGGAAAGAAAATCCATGAATTATTATATTGGTAAAAACGAGCACCAATTTTTTTTATTGGTTTAATCTTTTTCAAGTCAATGGTGCATTTTAAATCTTTTTCCCAAAACCCTTGCCAACATCCATCTCTAAAATCTTTAGAGCCTAATTTTCCATCTACTAGGTTGAGTTCTTTATTACCCTTATAATTTGAGTGATAGCTTGTTAAGTAGCTAACATTTGCCGAAAGACCTAAATGGTTTTTAAATAGCTGTGAAATGGGTTTGCCGTAGTTAGTGTTGTTTTTAAAGGCCTGTACAATGAGTTTGTCACTTTTTACATCAATTAGTGAAGAGTCGTTATAATAGGTGTAACTATTGTTAGTATTTAACCATTTATATTTTAGTGTTAAATCTTGATCTGCTTTAATTAAATTAATTTTAGCATTGTCGTTATTAACTTCAATTTTACATGGAACAACTTCTATTCCATACTTTACTTTTTTGTTAGATAAAATAGGGTAGTGACTGTTGATTCTACTTTTGAATTCGTTGTATTGTCTGTTTTTGTCGTTGGTCCATAGAACCTCAGCCATTGCCAGTAATCTTGGAAATACTTTATTGTCAAGTTCATTTTCATCAGGAATATGTTCTGTCCAGACATTACATTCTCCTCCAATTATTAGTTTTTTTTCCTTTTCATTAAGCGAATCTGGAATTGGATTAAATGCGTACACTTTTTTTAAATCTGTAGTTTTAATATCGTAATCAAAATAAGCATGTGATGTTGGAGACATTATTGCTTGATTCCCATTTTTAACAGCTTGTTCTCCTCCGTTCATGCCCCTCCAGGATTGAACAGTAGCATTATGAGCTATTCCGCCTTCTAAAATTTCATCCCATCCAATTATGGATTTATTTTTGGATTTAAGGTAATTGTTAATTCTTTGGATAAAATAGCTTTGCAATTCATGCTCGTCTTTAAGCTGATTTTTCTTTATTATTTGCTGGCATTTTTCACAATTTTCCCATCGATATTTTGGGGCTTCATCTCCACCTATGTGAATGTATTTGTAGGGAAAAAGCTTGACAACTTCATCCAAAACATTTTCTAAGAATATAAAAACACTGTCATTTCCAGCACAGTATATCTCCTTAAACACCCCCCAATCATTTGCAACTTCAAACTTTTCATTTGTGCACGATAAATAAGGATAAGCAGCAATGGCAGCTTGTGAGTGTCCAGGAAGCTCTATTTCTGGAATTATGTCTATATGTAATTCTTTAGCAAACGATACAATTTCTTTAATTTCTTCTTTTGTATAATAACCACCATATATTCCTGAAGAGTCTTTTCTGTAAGCGCCTATTTCTGTAAGCTTTGGGTAGGAGTCAATGGCTATTCTCCATCCTTGATCTTCTGTAAGATGCCAGTGCAGAATATTTAGTTTATAGTAGCTCATTAGTTTGAGGTATTTCTTTATTGTGGAAACACTAAAGAAATGTCTACAGCAGTCCAGCAACATGCCTCTATGTTTAAAAGACGCCCAATCTTTTATTATTCCATTAGGAATATATAGTGTTTTACTTTTTGGGGAATTGTTTAATTCAATAAGTTGAATAAGACTCTGTACTGCGTAGAAAGTTCCTGATTCAGTTGTTGATGAAATAGAAATGGTATTGCTTTCAATAGTTATGTTGTGTGTTTGCTTATGGTTTAATTTAGTGTGGAGTTTTTCAAAGGATATTTCATTTTTTTTATGACTCTTAGGGCCGTTGTTTTGCAGTAAAATACCGTATTTATTTTTAATAAAATTGGTAAAAAAAAGTACATTTTTTTCTTGAGTACTGTCGTAAGAAAGAATAGTATTTTCGTTGAGTTCAAAAACCCCATTGCTTATTGAAAGAAACTGTGGCTTTGGAATAATAGAATAGTTCGCTTTAGGAAAGTTTTTTTTATTAACTGATTGGCAGCTGTTAAGAAAAATGCATAGTAATACTATTTTACCAATCCATCTCATATTTAGCGTTTATCATGGTGTTTTGTTTAACATCTTTTACAGCAAAATTAAAGCCTGAATAAACACTGTAAGCACCGTATTCACCTTTTTTGTTTAATGCGATAAAACCCACTTGAAGTCCCTCTAAGTTGTCATGCGCTTTAATTATTCTCTCAACAGCGATTTTACAGGCATTTTCTGGAGAATGTCCTTGTCTCATTAATTCCACAACAGTGTGGCTTCCACATATTCTAATTACAGCTTCACCCAAACCAGTTGCACATGCAGCACCAATTTCATTATCCACATATAATCCTGCTCCAATAATTGGTGAATCACCCACTCTTCCATGAAGCTTGTAAGCCCATCCACTGGTTGTACAAGCACCTGATAAATTTCCTTTTTTATCAATAGCTAATAATCCTATTGTGTCGTGGTTTTCATTGTTGATAATTGGTTTTTCTTTTTTAGCTTCTTCTTTCCATTTTTCCCAAGCTAATTTAGCTTCATTAGTAAGTAAATCTTTATGTTTAAACCCTTTTTCAATCGCAAAATCATAGGCCCCTTTACCACTTAACATTACGTGAGGTGTTTCTTGCATAACTTTTCTAGCAACAGAGATTGGATTTTCAATATTTTGCAAAAAAGAAACTGACCCACAATTAAACTTATGGTCCATAATACAAGCATCAAGTGTAACATTTCCTTTAGCGTCTGGAAGCCCACCGATTCCAACACTTCTGTTGGAGGGGTCAGATTCTGTTATTCTAACTCCTTTTTCAACTGCATCTAATGCAGCTCCATTGCTTTCAATTATTTTCCAAGCTTCATTATTTGCTGCCATTCCATGATTCCAGGTAGATATAATCCTTGGTAAATAACCTGATGTAATCAATGAATTTGGCTTATTTCGTGCAAACAATGAATTGCTATACCCCGAAATAGCTATAGTGGCCCCAGATATTGCTGAAAATTTGATAAAATTTCTTCTTTTCATAGTTTAAATTTTAAATCCCAAAATACATACATCATCTATTTGTTCAAAGTTACTCTTCCAGCTCATAAATTCATCTTGGAGTATTTTTTTTTGTTCATTTAAAGTCTTATTAGAATGATTAGAGAGAAAATTTATAAGAGAACTTGATTTGTATTTTTTTCCTTTTTCCCCTCCAAACTGATCAGCAAATCCATCGGAGTACATATATATAAGATCTCCTTTTTTTAAGATTTTTTCTTGCTGAGTGAACGGTTTTCCAAATGAAAATTTCCCAATTGGTTGACGGTCAGCTAGAAGTGTTGTAGCTTCATTATTTCTAATTATGGTTAAAGGGTTATTAGCACCTGAAAACAATAATTTATTGGACTCTGAATCAATGCAGCATATGGCAATATCCATTCCATCTTTTATCATTTTATTTTTTTCATTAAATGCTTCAATAACCAATTCTCTTGTTTTGTTTAAAACATCTTTTGGTTGGATTAAATTAAATTCTTGAATTGATCTATTTAATGCATTTATACATACTACACTTACCATAGCTCCAGGAACACCGTGACCAGTACAATCAGCTATTGCTATGTAGGTTTTATTGTTTACTTTTTCTACCCAATAAAAATCACCACTTACAATGTCCTTTGGAAGGAAAAAAAGAAAATAATCTTTTAACAAGTAACTTAATTTTAAATCTGTTGGGAGAATCGCTTGTTGGATTTTACTGGCATAATTTATAGAATCTGTAATTCCTTTGTTTTTTTCTTCAAGCTTAAGCTTTTGGTTATTTATTTCATCGTTATAAAGTACTAGGCTTTTATTTTTATTAATGATAATTTCTTCATATTCCTTATTGGTTTTTCTAAAATACCATAGTATTAAAAGTGTTAAGACAGTGCATCCTAAAAGACTTGAAATGTTGTAAAAAGTAACCTCATCTTCTGAGATGATAATTTGTGGGTTGTAGCATTGGTTAACGCTAAAAACACTTATTAAAACAACCCCAATTAAAATAGATAATGCAAGAATGGCTTTTTTATTTTCAAAAATTAATGTTGGGAATAAAATACCAGGGATAAAGTAAACAATCATTCCAGAGTCTTTTCCTGTTAAAAGACAAATTGCAGAAATGTATAGAATAATAAAAAGTAGAATAATCCATTTTGCAACTTTGTAAAGTTTGTTTTTAATAATGAAAAATAGAAGTATACTTATTAAGAAAGTAACAGTTGAAATCAGTGAACCTTCATAGCTGAAATTTGATAAGTCAACAATAATGAAAATTAATGCTAGAATAGCATTTATGAATATGATTCTATTGAGAATTCTAATTCGTTTTTTTTCAGGGTCATCAAGTTTTATGTCTATGCCATTTTCTGAAAATTTATGCCAAATTGATGAAATGTTAATTTTCATTAAATAATTATCTAGTTTCTAAAATTGTTAACATATTTAAAAATGGAAGTTATCTTTATATAAGTTTGTTTAAATTAATACTCGTTGGTAATTGTCATAATTTCTTTTAAGTAAACTTATATTAAGTTAAATTATTTTAATCAATAAATGAAAGCTGTTCAACAAATTTATATTGCTTCAGAATCTTCAAAAGATTTAGTGATTGTTTTTAAGGAATCTAAGAAAACCAGTACTTCTCAGGTAAATGAATATTTTGATTATTTGGATTCAATAAGTCAAAATAATAATTTTCATTTGATTATGGATTTGTCAGACACATCTCCTCCAACTGCAGAAATAAGAGCTGTTTTAAGAGACCGTTTTAAAGCAATGGAATCTAGAATAATTTCCTATCATGTGTATGTTGGTAAAAATTTCTTGTTAAAAGTTGCTGTTAAATTTGTTGGTGCTTCAATAGGGTTAGGTTCTTTTAAGTTGCATAATTCAATCGACCAAGCAAAAAAATACATTGATGAAAATTTTTAATCACGATATCATATCTGATTATCTTTCTCAAATTCTCAACGATGAATTGGATTTTTCATTAGTAGACTTAGATAATTTCAAGTCTGAAAAAGACAAGGAACTTGCCTATGGTCTAATTACTCTTTCAGAAGATTTACAATTTTACAAAAAGAAAAGTAATCTCCTAATTGACAATTTACAAGCTGCTTTATTTAATTCTTCGGCAGTTGCAATTACAGATCAGAATGGGATTATTAAAAAGGTTAATTCCCAATTTATTCAGCTTACAGGATATACAGAAAATCAATTGTTAAATAACAGCTTTAAGTTGCTGAATTCAGGATTTCATTCTAAAGCCTATTTTAAGCAAATGTGGGATACGATAAATTCCGGAAAAGTTTGGCAGGGGGAGTTTAAAAACCAAAGTAAAAATGGCAATTATTTTTGGGTGTATACTCATATTTTTCCCATTAAAAATATTGATGGTGAAATTGAAGAGTTTTGGTCTATAAGACAAAATATTTCAGAAAAAAAACATATTGAAGAATCCTTACAAAAGGCTAATAAAGATTTAAAAGATAAGGTTGAAAAAGAGAGTGATTTAAATCAGGAGCTTAAAAATGTGGTTTCTAATCTCACCATCATAAATAGGTTTTCTATTTTGATTCAAAATGCCAAAACCTACGATGATGTTCTTTGGTCTGTTGCTAAAGAGGCAGTTGCTGAGCTTGGTTTTATTGATTGTGTTATTTATGTTTTTGATGAAAAAAGAGAATATTTATTGCAAAGGGCTTCTCATGGAACAAAAAATCAAAAAGGAAGGGAAATTTTTAATCCCATAAAAATTAAATGTGGTGAAGGTATTGTAGGATATGTTGCAAAATCTGGAGTTAGCGAAATTGTTTCAGATACCTCAAAAGACAGTCGTTATATCGTTGATGATGATAGTCGCTTATCCGAAATTACTGTTCCAATTGTATATGAAGATCAGGTGATTGGAATTATAGACTCTGAACATCCTGAAAGAGATTTCTTTACCAATAATCATTTAGGTATACTTGAAACTATTTCTGCTATTACTGCTACTAAAATTATTCAGACACAATTGAATTTTGATTTAATTCAGCACCAATCTGATTTGGAAAAAACAATAGCTGATAGGACTTCTGAGCTAGCTAAAAAAAATGAAGATCTCTCCAAAATGGCTCTTTTCCCTGCTCATAATCCAAACCCTGTAATAGAATTTGATTTTAAATTTAATTTAAAATTCGCTAATGAAGCTGCTGTAAAAATTTTTCATTTAGATTCAATTTTTGAAGATCAGCCAATTCTAGTGGAAAAATTAAAGCGATTGCTTAAGTCCACTATTAAAGGTAAACCATCTGGAAAATACAATATTAAGGAAGGCTTTTTCTTTGGAAATAAAAAATTTGATTTTAAATTTAATTTAAAATTCGCTAATGAAGCTGCTG
>MDTA01024334.1_pt1 | contig 14118 bp, 14 predicted proteins | sample 811151 | NCBI WGS metagenome assembly MDTA01 (sample SAMN05326648, study PRJNA326480) | marine metagenome | isolation source: seawater | place: Indian Ocean: South | collected 2010 | reverse complement strand
GCAGATATTGTGACAATGGAGGCGATTCATACAGTGCCGACCGCCTGAGAGGGAGTCCGTGGACCGAGCTGACGATCGAAGCAATGAACGCACTTTCGAACTGGTGTCCGATTTTGCGCAGGCCGGCGATCAGCCGGGCGCCATAGAGGCGCTCCTGGAAGGTATCTCGGACGGTCTTGCCCATCAGACGCTGCTGGGCGTTACCGGCTCCGGCAAGACCTTTACGATGGCCCACGTGGTGGAGCGGCTGCAACGCCCGACGATTGTGCTGGCACCGAACAAAACCCTGGCGGCGCAGTTATACGGCGAAATGCGTGAGTTTTTCCCGCGCAATGCCGTCGAATATTTTGTCTCGTACTACGACTACTACCAGCCGGAGGCGTACGTCCCATCATCGGACACTTACATCGAGAAAGACGCCTCCATCAATGACCATATTGAGCAGATGCGGCTGTCTGCGACCAAGGCGCTGATGGAACGCAACGACGCCTTGATCGTTGCTACCGTATCGTCGATCTACGGTCTTGGCGACCCGGGGCAGTACCACTCGATGGTGCTGCACCTGAAGCGCGGCGACCTGATCGACCAGCGCGCCATGCTGCGACGGCTCGCCGAGCTGCAGTACACGCGTAACGAAATCGAGCTGCATCGCGGCAACTACCGGGGGCGCGGAGATGTCGTGGACATCTATCCGGCCGAATCCGAGCGTGAGGCTATTCGCGTCGAGATGTTTGATGACGAGGTTGAGAGCATCGCGTTTTTTGATCCGCTGACTGGCGAAGTTTCCCGGCGCGTGCCCAGGGCGACGATCTATCCAAAGAGCCATTACGTCACGCCGCGCGAAACCGTTGTGGCGGCAATTGATCAGATCAAAGACGAGTTGCGCGAACGGCTGCACCAGTTACGCGAGAACAGCAAACTGCTGGAGGCCCAGCGGCTCGAGCAGCGCACGCTGTTTGACCTCGAGATGATGCAGGAACTCGGGCACTGCAAGGGGATCGAGAACTACTCCCGCTACCTGTCCGGCCGCAAGGCCGGGGAGCCCCCGCCGACGCTGTTTGATTATCTCCCCGCGGACGCGTTACTGATCATCGATGAGAGCCACGTAACGGTGCCGCAGCTGGGTGGGATGTATCGCGGCGACCGGTCGCGTAAGGAGACGCTCGTCGAATACGGATTCCGGTTACCGTCCGCCTTGGACAACCGGCCGCTACGTTTTGACGAGTTCGAGAACATGGCGCCGCAAGCCGTATTCGTATCGGCGACGCCGGGCCCATATGAGAATGAATACGCCGGGCAGGTCGTGGAACAGGTGGTGCGGCCGACGGGCCTGGTGGACCCGGAGCTGCTGATCCGCCCCGCGTCCACGCAGGTGGATGACCTGCTGAGCGAAATCAGCCTGCGGGTGGAAGCGGACGACCGGGTTCTGGTCACGACGCTGACCAAACGCATGGCGGAGGACCTGACCGACTATCTGAGCGAACACGGCATCCGTGTGCGCTACCTGCACTCGGACGTGGATACCGTTGAGCGTGTCGAGATTATCCGCGACCTGCGCCTCGGCGAGTTTGATGTGCTGGTGGGGATCAACCTCCTGCGCGAGGGCCTGGATATGCCGGAGGTCTCTCTGGTGGCCATCCTCGATGCTGACAAAGAGGGTTTTCTGCGCTCCGATCGGTCTTTGATTCAGACCATTGGGAGAGCAGCCCGGAACCTGAATGGGACGGCCATCCTGTACGCCGACCGGATTACCGACTCCATGCGCCGTGCAATAGACGAGACGGAACGCAGACGTACCAAGCAGGAGGAGTTCAACGCGCTGCATGGTATTACCCCGCGCGGCATTCGCAAGCAGATCACGGATATCATGGAGGGCGCACGGTCACCGGTCCCAGGTGCCGGGCGTCGCTTGCTGAAGGCGGCAGACAGCCGCGGCGAATACGCCACGATGCCGCCGGACAAGCTGGCGGCCAAGCTCGAGCAGTTGGAGGCGCAGATGTACCAACACGCCGAAAACCTGGAGTTTGAGGAGGCGGCTCGCTTGCGTGATGAGTTGGAGCGCGCCCGGCGGGCGGGGTTTGGTCCCGGAGAGGACGCGCGTAGCGCTTAAATCAGCTGTCGCGAGAGCGCTCGATACGCCCTTACGGCTTCAGCCCGCACGGGCGCGCGACTGTCTCGGTGTTTCCACAGGGCTGATGGTGTGGACAGCAGTCCTTGGAATATGCCGCGAGTACGGCCGTTCCGCAGTAACCACATGATGCGGTTGAGTGCCTGCATTCCGGCGACTGGCCACAGGCGTTTCGGGTACCTGACGAATCCCAGTAACAGCAGATTGCGCACGCTGGCGGCCGACACGGCTGCTGATGCGTGATGGCTGCGATCGGTCGCGTGGAACACGCGCAGCCGGTCGTCCCGCACGATGTGGCGCCCGCCATCCAGCAGTTGCAAGGCCAGGTCGACTTCCTCGGCGCCGTAAGCCAATGGGAGCGGCAGGTAGCCTTGGGTTGCGCGGAAAGCCTGTACGTTGATGAGTGCACCACAGTTGACGACGTTGGCGGCCGGGCTTGCATATGCCACTGGGGGTGCGCAAGTTCACCTTGGTGCGTGATCCGTGTCGCGATGACGGCCGCATCGGGAGCCGCGTCAATTGCGGCCGCGGCTTCGGTGAAGAAGTGTTTGCCCAGCGGATAGGAATCATCGTCGAGGCTGAGTACCCAGGGCGTATTCGCTGCCGCCATCAACCGGTTGCGGCCGCCGCCCGGCCCCTGGCGCGTGCTTGCATGGATGACGCTTGCTGTGTCTGCGAAAGGTGAGGCTGCTATTGCCGCGGCGCTGTCCGTGTCACCAGCGTCAATGTGGATGAGCACTTCGTGTGGGCCAGGCGTGCAGGTGGCCAGATGTGCCAGTGTTTGCGTCAGCGCGGGCGCGCGTTGGAATGTGGGTATGGTGACGCCTATCTGCATGTTGTTCAGGGGCCCGCTCGCAACCGGATTTGGCGCCGTCGATGGCCGCTTTGTGCATTAACCATCATCAATTTTACGTAAACGCTTGTACACACCGAAGAGGACCGGTATCTTACGCGGCCTTCTAGGCGCGTAGCTCAGTGGTTAGAGCACTACCTTGACATGGTAGGGGTCGGTGGTTCGACTCCACTCGCGCCTACCACTTTGCTTGAGCGGACGTCCAATGTGGCGTAAGATCAACCGCTTAAGTATACCTGTCTGCAGAGGCTCCTCGGGAATGGGGACCGCTGCGGACGGGCTATTGACGTTTGTATGGTTTAAGCCAAGGCCCAGTGAGGAGAACGCGCTTATCGCTGCTGAAAAGAAGAACCGCGTCAACGAAGAAATCACGGCACCGTTGGTGCGAGTTATCGACGCGGAAGGGAATCAGGTTGGAGTTATTGATCTCGAAGAGGCGGTTCGCACCGCGGAAGAAGCGGAGCTAGACCTGGTCGAAATCCAACCGAACGCTGAGCCACCAGTCTGTCGTCTGATGGACTACGGCAAGTTTCAGTTTCAGCAGAACAAGCGCAAGAAAGACGCGCGCAAAAAGCAGCAGCTGGTACACCTGAAAGAGGTGAAGTTTCGGCCGGGTACGGACGAAGGCGACTATCAGGTCAAGCTGCGCAATCTGAAGCGTTTCCTCGGCCAAGGCGACAAAGCGAAGGTGACCCTCTGGTTTCGCGGGCGCGAGATGGCGCACCAGGAACTGGGTCTCAAGTTGTTGAGACGCGTGGAGGCGGACCTGGAAGAGTTGGCAAAGGTTGAGCAGTTCCCGAAGCTCGAAGGGCGCCGGCTCTCCATGGTGATGTCACCGAGGAAATAGCGAAGCTGTTCGCCTTACCGCGTCAGCGGTCGCTGACGATGATTTACATTAAAGACTGAGCGCCGGAGCTCTAAGATGCCCAAGATCAAATCAAGCCGTGCGGCCGCAAAGCGGTTCAGGCGCACTGCTAGCGGACGCTTTAAGCACAAGCAATCGCATCTCCGTCATATTCTGACGAAGAAAGATTCGAAACGTAAACGCCAGCTGCGTGCGCTGCATACGGTTGAGGATGCTGATACGCCATTGGTGCAGCGCATGCTGCCGTACGCGCGGTAAGGAGTTAGGTCATGCCAAGAGTCAAACGTGGTGTGCAGGCACGTGCGCGTCATCGCAAAGTCCTGAAGCAGGCGAAGGGCTATTATGGTGCCCGCAGTCGTACCTTCAAGGTCGCGAAACAAGCCGTCATCAAGGCGGGTCAGTACGCTTATCGCGATCGTCGTCAGCGCAAGCGCCAATTCCGCGCGCTGTGGATTGTGCGCATCAACGCCGCAGCCCGCGAAAATGGGTTGTCGTACAGCCGATTTATGCACGGGCTAGCAGAAGCTGGTGTTGTAGTAGACCGCAAAGTACTAGCTGACCTAGCCGTCCACGACCAGGCAGCGTTTGCTGCATTGGCCGAGCAAGCCAAGGCTAGCCTCCAGTAGACCGAAGCGACCTGAACGGCTTCAGGTCTGGCGCCCGCAGGACACCATCCCAGGCGCGCACGCGGGAAAGAAGAAAACCAGGGGAAAGGCCTTCCAGGTCTTTCCCCTTTTTTATGCCCTTTTTGCGGCACGACTATTTGTTATGAAAGATATTGACGACATTTTGAGTGCTGGGGCCGATGCGGTCTCTGCCGCGACGGACCTGAGTGCGCTCGACCTGGTACGTGTCCAGTACCTGGGGAAGCAGGGAGAATTGACGGCGCGCCTGAAACAGCTGGGCGCGTTACCCAAAGAGGAGCGACCGGCCGCCGGGCAGGCCATCAACGCCGCCAAGAACCAGTTAACGTCCGCCATCGAAGCACGCAAAGATGCGTTGGAGGCTGAACAACTGTCTGCCGCGCTCAGCGAGGAGAGCATTGACGTCACGTTGCCGGGCCGTGGTCAGCGCGGTGGCGGCCTGCACCCGATTACGCGCACGCTGCAGCGGGTCGAGACATTTTTTCGTCAGGCCGGTTTCGATGTGGTGGAAGGGCCAGAAGTCGAGGACGACTACCACAACTTTGAAGCCCTCAACATCCCTGCGCACCATCCGGCCCGCGCGATGCACGACACATTCTATTTCCCGGATGGGCGGGTGTTGCGGACGCATACGTCGCCGGTACAAATCCGCGTGATGAAAGAACGAAAGCCGCCGCTGCGCATCATTGCGCCCGGCCGCGTCTATCGTTGCGACTCGGACCAGACGCATTCGCCCATGTTCCATCAGATCGAAGGTCTGATGGTAGGGGAAGGTGTCAGTTTTGCCGACCTGAAAGGCGTGCTGAACGATTTCCTGAGGAGCTTCTTCGAGCAAAGCGATCTGCAAGTGCGCTTCCGCCCGTCGTATTTCCCGTTTACGGAGCCGTCGGCCGAGGTGGACATTATGGGCCCTAACGGTTGGATGGAAATCCTCGGCTCCGGTGTGGTACATCCGCAGGTGCTGGAAAACGTGGGTATAGACAGCGAGCGCTACACCGGTTTTGCCTTTGGTATGGGGGCTGAACGGCTGGCGATGCTGCGTTATGGCGTAAACGACCTGCGCCTGTTCTTTGACAACGATGTTCGATTCCTCGAGCAGTTCCACTAAGACCAGGCCCGGCGGAAGAAGATTATGAAGATTAGTGAACATTGGCTGCGAGAGTGGGCAAACCCCGAGTTGGATTCGCAGGCACTCAGTGACCAGTTGTCCGTCTCCGGACTGGAGGTCGACTACGTCGAGCCGGCCGCGCCACCGTTAACAGGCGTGATTGTGGGCGAGGTGATTGCCGCCGAGCAGCACCCGAATGCTGACCGTCTGCGATTGTGTCAGGTGAAATTTGACGGCGAGAGCGAAGCCGTTGATGTCGTGTGTGGCGCTCCCAACGCGCGCGCCGGCGTGAAGTACCCGTTTGCGATGGTAGGGGCCAAGCTGCCAGGTGATGTCAAGATCCGCCGCTCGAAGATTCGCGGGGTCCAATCCAACGGTATGTTGTGTTCGGCCAAGGAACTGGGCCTCGGTGAAGAGTCAGACGGCATTCTTGAATTGGCGGATGACGCCAAAGTGGGGCAGGACATCACCGAGGCGCTCGGGTTGGATGACGTCTCCATCGAGATCGAGCTGACGCCGAACCGCGGGGACTGCCTGTCCATCGCGGGCGTTGCGCGCGAGGTTGCCGTCTTGAATAGAGTGGATCTGGTCGTACCGGATATCCAACCAGTGCCGGCCACGATCGATGACACCTTTCCGGTAACGCTCGAGTCTCCGGAAGATTGCCCGCGCTATCTGGCACGCGTCATCCGCAACATTGATCCGGACGCGAAGACGCCGCTCTGGATGGTCGAGAAGCTGCGCCGCTGCGGTATTCGTGCGATCAGCCCAACCGTTGATGTGACCAACTACGTCATGCTGGAACTGGGTCAGCCGATGCACGCGTTTGACCTGAACCGTCTCGAGCGCGGTATCCGCGTCCGCAAGGCGAACTCAGGCGAACAGCTTGAACTGCTGGACGGTCGTGTCATCGATATCGAACCAGATGTACTGGTCATTGCTGACGAGGAGCGCGCGGTAGCGTTGGCGGGCGTGATGGGCGGCGAACAGAGTGGTGTCGCCGCAGATACCAAGGACCTGTTGCTGGAATGCGCGTTTTTTGCCCAACTGGGACTGGCGGGCGTTGCGCGTCGTTATGGTTTGCATACGGATGCGTCACATCGTTACGAGCGTGGCGTGGACCCGGAACTGCAATGGCGGGCCACGGAGCGCGCAACACAACTATTGCTGGCCATCGTCGGCGGTGAGCCGGGACCCATCAATGAGGCGGTGGTGCAGACGCACGTACCTACGCGCAGTGCGGTCCACCTGCGGCCTGAGCGCATCAGCTTGTTGCTGGGTATGGATGTTGACAAGAGCACCGTTGAAGACGTGCTCACGCGCTTGGGCATGGAAGTCAGCTGGGATGGCCAGCGCTGGACGGTCATGCCGCCGAGCTATCGGTTCGACATCACCATCGAAGCGGATCTCATCGAGGAGGTTGCCCGTATTGTTGGTTACGACCAGGTACCTAGCACGAGCGTTCAGGCGACATCCGACGTGCAGCCGGCGCCCGAGAGTGACGTGCCACTGGACCGCGTGCGCGGCACGCTGGTCGCGCGTGGCTATCAGGAGGCGATTACCTACAGCTTTGTGGAGGAGACCCTGCAAAAAGCATTCAGTCCCGAGTTGACGGCGTTTGCGCTCGCGAATCCTATTTCCTCCGATATGTCGGTGATGCGCACGAACCTGTGTCCAGGTTTATTGCAGGCGGCATTGCACAACCTGAACCGTCAGCAGACGCGTGTACGATTGTTCGAGACGGGCCTGCGGTTCCGCGATGGCGCTGACGGGCTGGCACAGGAGCGTGTGCTGGCCGGTGTCGTCACGGGCTCTGTCGTGCCGATGCAGTGGGGTGAGGGTACACGTGATGCCGATTTCTTTGACGTTAAAGGCGATATCGAGGCCCTGGCTGAATTGACGCGCGGTGCGTCCGGCTTCGAATTCCAGGCTTCAGAGGCTGCGGGGCTACATCCAGGGCAGACCGCGACTGTCTCCCGTGACGGAGACGTCATTGGTACTCTGGGTGCCCTACATCCGGCTCTCGCCCGCGAGCATAAACTCACAACCACGCTATACTTGTTTGAACTCTCGCTAGATGCACTGGAGAGAGGCGAGGTGCCGAGATTCGGCAGCTTATCAAGGTTTCCGGCGGTGCGGCGCGATATTTCCATTATTGTGGATGATGCCGTCACGGCCCAAGCAGTGCGTAAGTCAGTTGGACAGTCCTCGACTGATGTGCTAAAAAACCTTGAGTTGTTTGACGTCTATCGTGGCGAAGGTATTGATTCCGGCCGGAAAAGTCTGTCCCTAGGATTGACGTTTCAAGCGGATTCCAGGACCTTGCTGGATGACGAGATAGATGCAGCTGTGGAGGCTATTGTCTCCGCGCTCACCGGGGATATTGGCGCCACTCTGAGGGGGTGATGTGTCGCTGACCAAAGCCGAAATGGCGGAACGCCTTTACGAAGAGCTTGGCCTTAACAAACGTGAGGCCAAAGAGCTTGTGGAAGCCTTCTTCGAGGAGGTTCGCGCAGCTCTGGAGGTTGGTGATCAGGTCAAGCTTTCAGGCTTTGGCAACTTCGACCTGCGTGAGAAAAATGAGCGGCCTGGCCGCAACCCGAAAACTGGTCAAGAGATACCCATCACGGCCCGCCGTGTCGTGACTTTCAGGCCAGGACAAAAATTAAAGGCACGAGTCGAAGCGTATGCTGGATCCCTCAAGCAGCAGTGAATTACCCGCAATCCCGGGAAAGCGTTACTTCACCATTGGTGAGGTAAGCGATTTGTGCGGCGTCAAGCCGCATGTATTGCGCTACTGGGAACAGGAGTTCCCAACCCTGAAGCCGCTCAAACGCCGCGGTAACCGCCGTTATTACCAGCGCCAGGATGTAATCCTGATTCGCCAGATTCGCAGCCTTCTGTATGAGCACGGCTTCACGATCGGCGGCGCTCGCCAGCGTCTGGCCGGCGACGAAGCCAAAGACGATGTCACCCAGAGCCAGCAGATCATCCGCCAGCTGCGTGTTGAACTTGAGGATGTGTTGGCGATCCTGAAGCGCTAAGGCGTCACTCGGACGCTACGTTGCTCAGAGGCCACGTCGCTCGGGGCCTTCTGCCGGAAGGCCGCTGTTCCAATGACCCGCTTCGAAGGTTGCTCGCTCGAATGCTGCGCTTTCGGAGCTGGTTGCCCGCAGGGTGCTACCTCACTTTTGGCGGCTCAATAGCGCGCAATGCGGCTCGACCACTATCTGAGACCATCAGCGTCGCAATCGCGCCTACCCTACGCAGACGCTTTTCCAGCTCCAACGCCTGCTCTTTTGGCGCAAACCACGCCTCAATGCCGTAGCGCAAACGAATCGTGGGATCGCCGGCATGTGTTACGCGCGCGCGCAGGAACACGCCGGAATCCGGTTGCGTCACCGATGCGGATGTGGCCTCGTACAATCCGTCCTTCTCGACCATCGTGACGTACACAACCTCGCCTGAACGTTCGGGTTTGCTGTCGCCAAACGCGGCCGTCGGCAAGCGTGAGAAGTCGTAGTTCAGTCGCGCATAGTTGCCGCGGAACCAGGAGCGTGGATCGACTGGTGTAGTCTTCACGCGCACTTCTTGTCCGGCCCAGAGTGGATAAGCGGCGCGTGCCACCATGCCGCCCAGAAGCACGGCCTGTGCCAGGATGGCAGTGGCGATACCGGTTACGAGCCATTGGTGATTGCTCATGCCGCTTTCTCCTGTTTCAGGTGTTTCCAGAGGCGCGCGGCACCCAGTAAAACCAGCGCCATGACGATGAACAACACCGACCCGCCAATGTAGTCGCCGATGAGATCAACGTAGCGCAGGAACCCGGTTAACAAGACCGTCGCGATGCCAACAAAAAAGTAGTGGCCGTCGCCGCGGTCCATGCCACGCCAGGTGAGCGCCACGCCGACCGCGACCAGCGCAACGTTGGTGACTATCTGAAAGACCAGATAGTCCGAGCGGTCAGATGTATTCGTGACAGCAAACATCAGGCTGGCCAGCACGATGGCCGTCAACGTCGTACCGACGCCTCGTTTTGCGAACCAGGCGAGTGTGAGGCCAGCTGCCATCGGAATGGCCACCAACGGCCAGTCGCTATCGAGGTAACGCACGCGTTCGGAGATCAGTGCCCTCCACGGATCCTCAAAACTCATTAACAGCATCACGACCAACGCCAGCCGGATGGTCCAGAAGCGTAACGCTGCACCGTAAGCCCGCCAACGTTCGTCGTTGCGGGCGCTCAGAAATTGCCCGAAGCCAAACACGAGTACTGCCAGCCCCACGGTCACGTACACGTGGTCGACGTAGACTCGCGGCCATCGATTGGAGTGCCACCAGGTGCCTACACTGACCTCGACCCACACGACGGTTGTCAGAACGGTCAGCAGGAATAATGTGGTTTTCGTGCGCTGTTCCGCCAATACGTACACGGCCGCCGCGACAAATACAGGGAACGCGGCAGGGTAGAACTGCGCTTGCAGTTCCACTCACAGCCAGATGAACGCCAGCACCAACGTAAACAGCATCAGCACGTGACTGCGCAGCAGCACCGCGAATGGCATGGTGCCGACGGCCCACCAGAACACACCATCCGGCATGTGTTCTCCGAGGTGATAGATTTGCGCGATGAGCGCAATAGACGCGCCGTAGAGAATGTTGCCCAACAGGAAAAGCGCGATGGCGTGTCCGACGTTGTCACGCAGGTATTGCCGCAGCCCCAGCAGATGCACCAGCGCCGTAACGCCAACCAGGCCACCCATCCGTGCCGCGCGCGGGATGTCTTCCCAGTTGTGGCCGACCAGGATTATGACGGCCACGCCCAGGAACAGATATCCAAGCGCGAGCAATACGGTATAGGCCCCGGAGCGTGTCTGCGCATCGTCGTAATCCACGCCGTATGAAGCGGAGATGGCGCGTGCCTGTGCAACGGAGATGAAGTCTCTGGACACCCAGGTTGCCATCTCGCGTGCCAGGTCTTTCTTCAATAAGCGGATAAGCCGCATGACCCACCGATTCAGCTAAAGAGTCGTGAAACCAGATGTTACGTTGTGAGTCACATAACAAAAGGCGTCGCTTCTGACGAATGACTGACATTTGGACATCGAGCGTGCCGCAGGACCTATGGCACCGCCCAGAAGTCGTCTACAATACAGTCTAGCGGCCAGAAACCGCGAACGCGAAAATTATCGGGGCGTAGCGCAGCCTGGTAGCGCACCTCAATGGGGTTGAGGGGGTCGGACGTTCGAATCGTCTCGCCCCGACCAATTTTCGCAACACTGCTCTGCAGCTACCCCACGTTCCTATCCTACGCGTGTACACGCGACCCGATCCGCATTGCGATTTGTAATTTGACGTATTTACGTCACTGCAGACGTACACGCAGCCAGTTGCTGAGCCCATCAACCACAATGACCGCGCCCAGGATGACGATCAGGATCGCGGAGACCTGTGGGTAGTCGATGAGGCGCAAAGAACTCATCAGTTCCGTGCCGATACCGCCGGCGCCGACCATGCCCATCACGGTGGAGGCGCGGAAGTTGTACTCCCACCGATACATCGTGACGTCGGCAAACTGCGGCAACACCTGCGGCAACACGCCGTGTGAGATGACCTGAAACTCGCTGGCACCGGCGGCGCGCGCCGCTTCTATGGGCGCGGGATGCGCATGTTCGATCGCTTCCGCGAAGAACTTCCCCACCATGCCGATGGAATGCAGGCCCAAGGCCAGCACACCGGGTAGCATGCCGAAGCCAACCGCTGCCACAAACACGATGCCCATGATCAACTCGGGAATCGCGCGCAGCGCGTTCAGGACGTTGCGGGCAATGTGGTAGGTGATGGGGCCTGGTGTTGTGTTGCGCGCCGCGAGGAACGCAATGGGCACGGAGGCAAAGATGGCAAGCGCCGTGCCCGCCACCGACATCGCGAGCGTCTCCAGCATGGGCTGGACCCACTGGTCAATGCGACGAAAGTCTGGCGGGATCATCTCCGAGAGCATGACGCCGATGGCTGGTATGCCGTCGGCCAGACGCTGGCCGTCCAGAAAATCTGTGATCCAGAGGCTGGCTATCACCACGACAAGCACGGTCGCGATGCGCAATAACAGTGCGCGGCGACCGCTACGGGCAGCCGCGAGTACTTCGCGGCGTTTGTTGCCCGTTGACGCTGGCGGGCTGGGACCGGGTTCGTTCATGAATGGGGGTCCCCTGTTCGCAATTCGCAGTCCGCAGTGCGAGGTCAGAGCCGCAACTAGTTGCCTTGGACATCCTTACGGATGGCACGGATGATGTCGTAGTCTTTGTCGGTGATGGCCGCAAAGCCATCCGCCTTGAAAGGCTTCAAGACGGCGTCGCCCTCAGGCGTGCCCTTCTTCAGTGAATAGAAGGCATTGCGCAGCTTCTCTTTCAGAGCATCGGTCAAATCCATGCGCATGACCCACGGGTACTGCGGAATGGGCTCGGAGTAAGCCAGGATCTTGATTTTGGATTTGTCGATCGAGCCTTTCTCAAGCAAGCGCTCAAGGATGACACGGCTGAGCCCGCCAACCTGCGCATTGCCAAGTTCTACGTTCCGCGCCACGGAGTCGTGTGCACCGGTGAAGTTCTCTTTGTAGTCGTCGCGTGGTTGTACGCCGGATTGCATCATCGTGTACTTGGGCGCGAAGTGGCTGGAAGTTGAGGCCTGATCACCAAATGCAACCTGATAGTTCTTGCCCTTCAGAGCTGCGACCTTGGACTCGGGGATTTTTGCATTTGCGATAATGGCTGACTGATAGGTTGTTGACCCGCCTTTCAGACGCGCCGCAAACGGTTCGATGTCGACTTTGCCGCCTTTCATCTTGTCCTTGGCGATGGTGTAAGACGCCGGGCCAAAATAGGCAACGTCGATGCGGCCAAATCGCGTGGCCTCGATCATCGAGGAGTAGTCTGTTGTCACGATCAGCTCGATCTGCTTGCCGAGCTGCTTCTCGAGGTGCGCGGCGAGCGGCTTGTTGTCCTGGATCACTGTTGCGGCGTCTTCGTCTGGTAGAAGCGCAACCTTTAGTGTGTCCGGATCGTAATCACCAGCCATCGCATTCAGTGACAAAGACGCTGATAAGGCTACTGAGCCGATCCACTTTACTACTCTCACTTGGTCTCTCTCCTCATAATGGAAAATCTATCTGGGACGCGTCTGGCCGGTCAGGCTCAAGCCACACGCAACGAACCGGGCTCTGGTGCACTACCAGTAGCCGTCCCGTAGATTTGAGTCAGAACCTGACTGTCGAGTTCGTCAGGCGAGCCGTCGAAGACCACCTCGCCATGTGACAGGCCCACTATACGATCGGCAAACATGCGCGCATAGTCGAGTTGGTGCAAGCTGACAACTGCTGGAATCCTATCTTGTCTACATATCTCCCCCAACAAGGCGAGAATCCGTTCGGACGCGGCCGGGTCGAGCGACGCCACCGGCTCATCGGCCAACATCATGCGAGGCCGTTGAGCGAGGGCGCGTGCAATGCCCACGCGCTGCTGCTCGCCACCCGATAGTGAGTCGCAACGCACTAGGGCTTTGTCGAACAGTCCGACACGCTCCAGGCATTCCAGAGACCAGCTCTGTTCTTCCGCAGGTAGCGGTAACAGCGTTCGCCACGACGAGTAGTGCCCGATGCGGCCCATCAATACGTTTTGCAGTGCGGTCAAGCGTCCAACCAGCTGATGCTGCTGAAAGATCATGCCTGTTTCGCGACGATGTTGCCGTAGCTCGGGGCCCCCGGCCAGAGCCCCAAGGTCACGCACGCTCACGGTGCCGCGGGTGGGTACGACAAGATGATTGAGGACGCGTAACAAGGAGGATTTGCCGGCTCCGGATGGGCCGAGAAGCACGGTCAGTTGATTATCGGCGATATCCAGGTCCAGCGGCTTCAAAGCCACCGTTCCATTGCCATAGATTACTTCGACGCCACGGAGTAACACGAAGGGGTCGGAACCGCTCATATCACTTACACGCCGTAGCACGAGCAATCAAAAAATCATGGTAATTGATCGCTGGGCGTATGAGGAGAATTTTGGCAGTCTCGGAGCGATTATCTTTTGCGCACATTGCACCTTGGTGACGCGCGTGTCCTCGCGGGTAAAAAAAGCGTTCACGGATTGTGATTGCAGCCAAAGTACACAGCAGCGTCGAGGCTCCGCCGCGGGATTTTGGCGATATGGATACTGCGGCGTTCCCCATCCTCGACGACTGAGACCCGTGACACGCTTGCTGCAGGCACGCGCTGGAATCAGGTGATATGTTGTGGTGACTGAAGCGCGTTTGGGAGTGAAAGCACAGTGGCTACGTAAATCAGCAATGGCACGGTCTTCGATGGTACGGGCCAGAGCCTCGAGGGGCACGCCGTATTAGTGTAAGGGGAGTGCATCAGCCGTGTAGCGCCCATGGATGAGTTTGCTGGTTTTAGCGGTGAGAATCTGGATCTGGATGGCGGCACCTTGCTGCCAGGGCTGATCGACTGCCATGTACACCTGTGTTACGCCGGCG
>MDTA01193039.1_pt1 | contig 14122 bp, 13 predicted proteins | sample 811151 | NCBI WGS metagenome assembly MDTA01 (sample SAMN05326648, study PRJNA326480) | marine metagenome | isolation source: seawater | place: Indian Ocean: South | collected 2010 | reverse complement strand
TCAAAGGATGTCTCCTGACAAGCCGGGCAGGGGACTTCCACCCACTGGTCGCGGCGTTCCAAAAGGTAGTTTCGATCTGCAATAACACACGCCCGTTTTTGCGACATGAGATCTGCGGGGCGTATGGACTGCTCGGTGATTAGCGTCATTTTTTTCCATCTTTTGGATAGGGTCGACCGACAGTGTTCCCGTCGCGATATCACGCTTTGATAAGCCGAGGGGATCAACCGACAGATGTCATGTCAGCAGCTCGCGGGTTCCCAGGGTTACAACGCGGACGGCGGCACCGTCTGAGATTTCAGATGGTATTTCTCCACATCCAGCTGATCACTGTAATGGACTGGACCATAACTGCTCGGCTCGCCCCACAAGTTTTGTTTCCACCACTGGTCCTCCTGAATCCACCAGACGCGTGGATTGCGAAACGTATCCGCGATCTGATCAAACTCCGCTTCGCCCATCTCCACATAATCCAGCCATCGCTCCAGATCTCGACGGGGTTTTACATGATCGTATTGCTTCACCATTTCGATCGCCTGTTCCCGAGTCAGATAGCCATCTCGGACATCTTTGCAGGCGTGGTCTGACGCTCGGCCATAACCGAACTTCACAAACTTCATGTAGTCGTGAATCCCGTTCTCGTGCATATCATCGAGGTTGGACATGGTTCGGTAAGTCCGTTCGAAAGGCTGTCTGGCAAACTCGAAGCCGAATTCCCGATGCATCTTTTCCGCATGTTCGTTGGGATCCCACCGAAAGAAATTGCCGATGTAAATTCCACGAACCCCAGCGGCTTGAATTTGCTCATCTTCAGGAAACTTCAACCAGTGCAGATCCGAAGACTCGAGCCCTTCGGTCTCTTCACACATGTCCCGCCACGAATAGCCTCGTAAATCGTGTTCCATCACCGTGCGTTTGTTGTACTCAACGTAATCGTCTGGAGAAAACATGCCCGCAACGGTCCAGGTGATCTCGCCCCATACCAAAAGAGGAATGTTCATCTGGACTGCGACACGAAGAGGCATGACCTTGATGCCCGCGTGGGCGTGCCAGTTCATGTCCCCCATCATCTTGAAACCGAGGCGATTCAGTTTCTTCAATGTCGGCACACTTGGACCATAGACGACATGGTCAATTCCAAGCTCATCGCGCATACGGTCAAGATTTCCCTGACCCTCCGGCAAGTAGTTGTTGCCGTGGTAAGTGACCAGTAGGGGGTTCATTCCATACTGATGTTTCATGATCCAAGCTTGCCAGTAGCTGTCTTTTCCACCGCTGACCGGGACAATACAGTCATAATTCGACCCATCAGGTCGGCGGTAGTCCTCGATCAGTTTCTCGAAAACTTGTCGCCGTTTCTCCCAAAACTCATCGTCCGCCACTTTTGACATTTCCTCGGCAGCACGACACGCACTGCATATGCCCTCTCGGTCGAACATCGTATTTACGGCTCGCATCGGGTAGACACATCGCTGGCAGTACTTCATGAGGACATTCCAAAAGAATGGAGTAAAAATGACTTTGCGACAAAGTTACGTTTTGAACCGAGACTTCTGAATCACGACGACTTGAAGCCTCGAACACCCATGATGGGCTGCCGAACCTTGCAGTGGTGATCAAACAGGTGTTGCTTGGCATTGAACACGCTGTTTTCGGTGTAGTTAAAAATATTCGCGGCTGCGACCGCACGAGCCCCACCGTGGGTGAGTACTTCCTCCATATGTTGCCAAGTGCCCGCCCCTCCGAGCGCGATTACCGGTATTTGTACGGTGGAAGTGATGCTGCGGACCAGATCAATGTCGTAACCCGCACCGCGACCATCGCAGTCGATCGATTGAATCAGGATTTCACCCGCACCGCGGTCCTGGGCTTCCTGTGCCCAATGTGCGGCCGACTTGCCTGTGGCTCGACAACCACCATCCGCGTACGCTTCCCAATCCTCTGCCTCTCGACGAGCGTCTACGTTGACGACGATGCATTGGCTTCCGAACTCTTCGGCCGCCTGGTTGATGAACTCGGGTTGGTCAAGTGCGTGGGTATTGAGAGAGACTTTATCGGCCCCACGGCTTATTCGATCCGCAATGTCCTGAAGCGATCGAATGCGACCTCCGAATGTTAATGGCATGAAACACCGCTGAGCGATCTCAGTCAGAATTTCGAGTGGCCCTTCGCAATTACCATCACGGAGATCTTCTCGGCCCAGATCGTAATCCTCGTCACCACTGATATCGAGATAGATCAATTCATCAGAAGCCCAGTCGCTGAGCCGTTCCACGATCTGAGTAGGATTCCCCAGGCGTTGGTAGCGTCGAAAGCCCTTGCTTTGGACGCATATGCCGCCTCGCATCAGGACAACCGGAATCAACCGATTTTTAAGCACTTTCATCCCTTTGTCTTTTGGGCCTGGCAAAACCCTGTCGTCACTTCCTGCTTTTTACGTCACCCAAAATCATGTACCCGAATCAACTTCGCCGCACATCAATCTCAAGATCCTCTTCAGGTCGCCTCCATGCGTTGATAAAGGAATTCCCGGTAATCGCCCTGGTGACCGTGAAACAAGTCGAACTTTTTGTAAAGACGTTTCCAGCAGCGTAAATCGACTGGATACTCGGACGCAGGGATTCTCTCAAAACCTCGATTGAAGACCCCCCTTCGATCCATGTTGTTGTGGAGCAGGTACGATTTCACGCACCGAGTAATCTGCTCGAGGTACTCCGTCAGCGTCTCCGCTGGCATCTCGGAAAAACTGAATGAATTCACGCATAAGTCGACGCTCTGGTCACACAGTTTTGGCAACACGTAGTTGGGCAACAAGACGACGTCATGATCCCTGATCTGCTGATCGATGGAAGTGGTCGACTCACCGTAAAGGGCGATGTTGAGTTCTGGATGGGTGGCCAGCAAGTAGTATGCGGCGATGACTAAAGTCTCTGGGAGATCCAAATCGATATACGTAACGCCAGAAAAATCTCGCAGAAGGTAGTACGCCTGACCCCCATATCCCGCACCGATCTCGACAACTTTTGGCGAAGCCACATCTCTCAGAAGCTCTCCGATCTGTGTGGCTAAGGCATGGAAACGGGTGGCCTTCGGCACGACCAATTGATCGTCAATCATCAGACCCCAGGGATTCCCGACTGGGGGCACCGCCAGCTGTTGCGTGTCAACCTGGAAGATCTCTTTCCAGGTCTCGTAGTTCCGCGAAACGTTCAAAAGGAACCGCTCGATATATTCGTTTTCACCGGCAAGAATCTGCTCGTACTTGGCGTATTCCTTGACGATCGGACTCAGTTCATTACGCCAGAAGTTTCTTAGTTGTCGACCCGCTGTGATTGCGTCGCCTGCCATCATGGCCTCATAGGTGGTTCGCCTCTCCGCAAGATAATTGGCCCATTCTCCACCGGGCTGATAAGGTTCCTTGGCGAGTGGCTGATCTGATTTGCAGGCGCGATAAAAATCCATGACTCGATCAACCATGTGTTGATGAGTTTGACTGTCGATGTGATCGGCCCGATTCACCAAGCCTTCAACAAGTTCCGGACAAAGGGAGGGCAAAGCGCTGGGCAGGGTTTCCGTGTTCATCCTTGATTTCCTATTAAAGGCCGCAGAAGTTCTCCAGCAGAGTCAAACCATCATGTTGACTCTTTTCCGGATGAAACTGCACACCGAAAATATGTTCGTTTTGGACGCATGCACAAAAGTCTTCGCCGTATTCGCATGTCGCCACCGTTGATGATGAATCTTTGGGTTCAAACCGGTAGCTATGAACGAAATAAAATGAGGGCGAGTCACTCATCCGCTGGAACAGGGGACAGTCGCTGAGGATTGTCAACTCATTCCAACCCATGTGCGGCACTGGCAGTCCAAGTTGATCTGAATCAAACCGGCGGACCGTACCGGCCACATAGCCCAGTCCTCGGCATTCCTGAAATTCTGTACCGAGATCGGCGAGAACCTGCATACCAATGCAAATACCAAGTAGCGGCTTCCGATTTCCAATCACCTCGTTTTGCATCGCATCAATCATTCCCAAGTGTTTCAGGCGAGCCATGGCGGAAGGAAAAGCGCCAACGCCTGGCAGGATCAGGCGGTCGACCCCTTCCATTTTCTCTGGTGAGTCCACTTCATGAATCTCAAGGTCCAGATAGTTCAAGGCGTTCCATACGGAGGTGAAATTCCCCGATCCGTAATTGATAACGCCCGTTCCTGACATGGTCGATCCTTTTACGCAGCGGTCCCATTTTTGATCTTGGCCAACGTGGGCTTGGCGTATCGACCACGTCTCTCCCAGTACTGTTCGATGATTTCTTTGGCAATCCTTTCCGCCCCCGAATGATTAACCTGCCCCGTTGCTCGCTGATGCATGTTCCACAACTCTTCACGGTTTTTTTCAAGGTGAGACAGATTCGCGGCAACCACGTCGAGTGCATCGTGCATGGGGAACCCGGCGGATAAGCAGATACCCTTTTCAACCAATTCCCGGATCAAAAAAACGTGTTTGCCATCTTCGAAAACGTTGATGGACGGTAAGCCTGCGTGCGCTGCTTCATAGGTAATGGTTCCTCCAGCCAGGATAGCAAGGGAACAGTTCTGCATCACACGCCACATCGAATCGCTTGTTTTCGCAAGAATGATTTCGTGTTGCCGATTCTGCCGAACGCAATCCACCAATTTTTCATAGGAATGGCCGTAACCTTCTCCCAACAGGACCCAGATGAGCAGGGGTCGATGAACCGATTGAATGGCGCGAAGCGTCTGGAGGGTCTTGTTTCCCGCATCCGCACCGCCCATCGAAATAACAATGGCCAGAGGTTGTTGTTCAAGCGAGTGGCGATACGCGTCTGGACCGATGGTTACACACTGTTCCCGGATGACGGCGTACTGCAAACCGGCCCTGATTTCAGGACCTTGCCGACGCGAAGGGATCCATTCGTCTCCCAGATACTTCGTACGATGGAACACCAGATCCATCTCGTTCAGCAGATTAAACACCGGGGATAACGAAACCGTCATCGCCTTTTTTCGAATGCCGGCCAGCGTTTCGGGCTCGAAGTTCAAGGCATCAAAAACCACCACGTGAGGTTGAAACTCTTCAGTCTGCGTGATGAGCTCTGATTCTTCTTTGAGCATCTGAAAATGCAGCCCTCGTCCCGAAACGAGGGTTTCGACGTAAGGCTCTCCGACCACACACACTCGCGTAGAACTCAGGCGAGCCATTTCAGCGGCCACGCTACGCGACCTCATGACATGGCCAAGCCCTTCCCTGGTCGAGCCTCGGCAAGCGAACATCACTCGTAACAAAGGTGCATCAATCATGACGCCTGATCCAGATGGTCCAGAGTCAGCGGCTCGTACTGGGGAATGTGCCCCACCGATTTCTGCCCAACCACGATGCGCAGTTGGCCCGGGGCGAGCGCGGCCTCTGGCCGCACGATCAAAACATCGTCTTCCTGAATCACTTCGCCCGGCTGAATATCCCGGGCCGCATAGAGGCCGCGGCGAGCCCGGACCTTGACGCTGGCTTCCTGTTCACCGACTTTATCCTCGGAGCCCAGCATGGCCGCCTCAATGGCCCGCACGTCCTGAATGTATTCCGTCAGCATCTCGGGCTCCATCGCGTAGGCGTGATCGAAGCCCTGACTCGTGCGGTCCAACGTGAAGTGTTTTTCGATCCAAGTGACGCCCAAGGCAACTGCCGCCGCAGCAGCAAGGCTGTTTTCGGTATGGTCGGACAAACCGATTTCATAACCGAATTCTTCCCGCAGCGATGTCAGAAACTGAAGATTCATTTGCCGTGTCGGACAGGGATAAACGGAAACACAATGCATCAAGACCAGGTCTTTGTGACCCATTGCCTCGATCGCGCCGACCGTGTTTCTGACCTCATTCATCGTCGACATTCCCGTCGAAATGATCAATTTGCGACCCGTCCGCGCGGCAGCCGCAATCAGGGGAATGTTGTTCGCATCGCATGACGCGATTTTGATGTAAGGCGGATTAAATTCCTCAAGCAGTTCGATCCCGCGTTGATCAAATATGGAGGCGGACAATGGCACTCCCTGACTCTGGGCATACCCTGAAAGCGACCGATAGTCACCGTCGCTGAGCATGCCCTTGCGTCGAACTTCAATCACTTCGTTGTCTTGAAAGTCTCCCGATTCGTTTTTGAGTTTTTCAACGTAAAGACCTTCCGGATAAATGATCTGGAACTTGACTGAATCGGCTCCTGCCTCTTGGGCAACATCAATGAGTCGGCGTCCGAGAGTCGCGTCTGCGTTATGATTGGTCCCGGCTTCGGCGATGATATGAATCTTTGCCACGAAAACATCCTTGTCAAAAAAGGTTCGGCTTACGCAATCAGCCGTAACTCATCTGTATCTTCAGTCGTACCTTCCACGGAATCATGGTACTGATGGACCCGGCGGGCGAATTCTCCAAAGGTGGTGTCGAATCGACGGTAAAATCCATTCCATTCAGGCTGAACCTGTTCCCTCAGCGACGCCAAGTCTGACAGGCGATCAAGTCGATTCTCAACGGCTTCAACCGGATTGCCGTGCTCCACCATGTTGATGTTCCATCGATCCAGTCCGAGGGTTTTGACGAGGCTCAGTGCCCGCTCGTCATAACTGATTTTGATGGTCGGCCGTCCGAAGGAGACGCAGGGCAAAAACGAGTGAAGCCGGTAAGTGACGTTCAACGCACAACGTCGAAGCATGGCAAGGTACGTCATGACATCACCCGTGTAGACGTAGTCGATATTGGTGAATGAAGCGGCAAAGGAAAGGTCCCGATAGTCGTGACATAGCAATCGAACATCACCATATCCTCTCGATTTCAACAGCTCGACGATACGAAGAATATCGTTGCGAACGTTGGCCTGTTTTTCGAGAGGGATGCTCATCAGTTCGGGTGTGCGGACACTGATCAAAGCCGTGTTGTCCAAATCGCCGGGAACATCCGGCAACCGATGCATCATCTTGTCGAGAAAGATGGTCGGACATCCGCCCACGACTGCCCCGTGACAACCAATCTGATTGGCGTGACTCGCCGTGGCCTGATCACGATAGAGCGCAAAATCAGCACGTTGGTGAAGCGCCTGAATGGTCCGATCAGGCATGGTGTCGGTTCGATGAACCAACTCGAGACGCCGATTGTAAACTCGACCTCGAGACACACTAAAGATCATTAGAGGGACCTCGAGGGCGGAGAGCGCGTCCAGATTGACATCCAGCTCTCCGTTCTCGTAGAGGTTCCCCCCGCCAATGATGACCCCGTGACCATATTGGTTGATCTCGTAAATCGTCTTGGCAGTCAAACCCGCCTTGCCTTGGCTTTCATACTTGGAGGTGGCCGGCAGCGTAATCAGATTGATAACCTCGCCGAAGGCCTTGTAAACAAAATGCTGCATGCCCAAATAAATGGCGTCATTGCCAACATTGAATCCCTTGGGGCGGATGCAGAACAGATTGATCATCCGACTCTCCTGTACGGCTGACGTTGAGCGATTACCGATGCGTAATCCATTTGATCCCAATCGGATGACGGTTCCCTGAAAAGTTCGCGGAACCACTCCAGGTGTTTTGCCGTGTCAATCGTCAATGACCAGTCACTCAGGTCACCGTCCAATCTCGGAAGGTTTCGATAACGGACCGACTCCAGATTTCTGTAAATACTCCGGGTAACGTGTTCCCGATCCGCATCGTCTAGCCGGTTCAACATCCAATCGCGATACCACGGCGTTCGCATGACTTCGATCGCGACTCCGTAGGGATACGTGCGAGGAGCGAGGTTGGTCACAAAGTCGCAGTTGCCGTCAGACAACTCTTCAAACGCTTGTTGGAGGAGTGAAGCGTCAACAAATGGACTGTCGCCGTTGACGCGTGCAAAGCTATCCCAGCCGCAGCTTTCCGCACATGCGATGATCCGACCTGCAACGTCTTTGCTATCCCCGCGAAAACAAGGGATTCCCTGTTCTCGGCAGAATTGTGCGATGGGCTCATCGAACCACTCTTGACTCGTTGCCACGCAGAGGGAGTCCCGAAATGCGTCGTTCGCCAGAAGCCGTGAGCAGACGTACCAAAGAAGAGGCCGACCCTCGATCATCGCCATGGTTTTTCCCGGCAACCGACTGGAATTCATGCGGCAAACAACAATGACACCACAATGCATGATGCGTCCACACTTAAAAGTCCAGCCCAACTCGCTTGGGCCTCCAATGCCCCAAGTCACCCAGAAAAATAAGTGATAACCAATCCGGGTCTCGCAGGGAAATAGCAATTGCCGCATCGCCGTCGCGAAGTCATTCGGGTAAACCCTGACTCCCGACTGACCGCGTTCAACAGAATGGCATTCCCTAGGCCTTGTCGACTCCTTGTTGGGTCGTCAGGCGAAGCCTGCCTCTGAAAATGCTAGCACTTAAGCCGCATCGCTGGAGGAGCATCGGACGGAAGAACGCGGTTCACCCTCCAGCCGATGTGCCCAATGCTGAAATCGCTGACGAATCTTCGGCCACTGTTCCCGCACGATCGGCTCGTGATAAAAGTGCTGGCATACCACTTGCTTCTGCGGCGAATCCTGACCCTCCGTTCTTACCTCGGGTCGCGCAGGAAACGTCGTCAAGATTTGGGGAGGAGTCTCGGTATCATGAGCGCGAGAGGTTACCGCAACAGGATCAGAATGTGACGGATTCACGCCGGAATGCGACTTCATGACCACCACTCGATGCTCCTCAGTGGCAGAAGCCCCGGATAACGCGACGGAGGTCGACAACGTTTCTGAACCCGTGGTCTCAACGGCTTCGAGGAAAATCTCTCGCCCACCGTCCGTGGCGAGATTAATCGCCTGGTGTGCGACCAGGCTGTCGGTTCGAGTCCACAGTCCATCTTCCTGATTCGGATGACACAAAAGAGATTCGGAGTCTCGGGGATGAAAAATACGATCCAATCCGAACTCTCGAGCCATGTCGGCCAGCCGTTGGAATTGGGAAGGCCGGAACTCGGCGGCTTTGTATCGAGGATAGTTGGAGTCGATTCCCGGTTGGGCCAACGTTTCTGCCCGAAACAGGTCGATCACGATCGCCTGCATGCCGCACTGGGCTGCCGTGCTGACCATACGAGTCGCCAGATCAAAATCACCTCCGTGGCAGGTTCCCAGATACGCGATACGGTAAACGGAACCTGTTTCCATGGGGACTTACCAGTAATACGAATCGAGTGGGGATCAGGGTATTGGCAGGTCTTCGGCCGACGCCATTGCGAAAGCTGACAGTCATCCGTTGAGATGAGGCGAGGTCGAAAGGCGTTTCATTGCCACCTGTGATCTGGTTTTAGGAGAAACCTGTTCTCGTGGCTATGCCAATCATGAAGCATCTTGATGCAGTCACTAGATTGCCTGCGCGGCATCGGCAGATGGTGCGTGGTGGGGAGTGCGAGGCATACCAGCCGCTAGGGCTTGGGGGTTTCAGGGGAGTTTGAAATCCACGCTTCGTGGATCAAGGCGAGATGCACCTCGTCTTCGATGACTGACACCATCCCTAAAATTGCACCGTCCTTGACCGCAATCAACAAAGCCCCCTGTTTATCCGGAGGAACGGGAATGGAGGGTGCGAGGATCCACTGGCCCTCGACCTGAGTAATTCGACTCGCCACGATGGGAAAAGGTTCGTTCCCGGGGATGAACATCAACACGTCCTCCGGCTCCGTAGGCACTCGCAGCCGCGACGAAGGAAACGGAGTGATATCCTCTGGAGTTTCTGGCATATCCAGAATGGAAAGATCACCTTGTTGATCCGCCGGCAAGTCGGTCAATGAATAACGCAGGCCCATCACTTCGAGGCCCATACCCTCAATGGCGGCCTCATCCGGCTCAAATAACTCCCGCGGTCCAAGCAATCGTTCGTCATCCAGCCATAAGACCCAACCCAATCGCTGACGACTGGATCGAAAGCCGAGTCGACGAATCTGCCAAGAAACTGAAGCGCGTTGCGGATCAGGCAAAGTGACGCCCTCGGGCAACAGGTGACTGCCCACGGCGATCCGTGGGCTCCATTTCAGCCAGCTGTCATCCGGCTTGGCAAAAAATCGAAATCGAAAACCGGTATGAACCGCGTCGCCGGGATCCTTTTCGGGGGTTGCCATACCAATGCTCCCCATCGCGATGCTCGACAGCGCTTCCGCGTCCAGCTTGATCCCTGTCAGCCCAATAGAGAGATCAAAACCACTTTGGTTCCAGAAGCGGGTCTGTTCGCAGACGAGACTTCGATATGCAGGTTCAATCCATGCTCGCGCTTCAACTCGAGTTGAATCTCCAGCCAGACTTACTGAAACAATTTTCCCCACCACCACACCGCGATATTCGATCGGTACTCCAACACGCAGTCCGTGACGCCGCTCGCCCTCGAGGACCACCTCCAATCCGCCCTCGGGTAAAAGGCCGACAGGGGACTGTTCCAGACCTTCAAAGGAAAGAATCTCCGGCCCATCCGCGACACCGGGCTGCACCGCGAGATACTGCCCGCCAACCAGGGTTTCCAGACCTCGAACTTCGGTCACGCTCAACTGAGGCCGCTCAATCCAGTACTGGGTCCCCGGACGCGCAAAGGGACTGGGGTGCTGGAAAAGTCGTGCGGTCACCTTCACACGCTGGAGGTTTTTGTCAAGCTCGATGCTGACCACTTCACCCACGCCGATTCCCCGAAACCGAACCGGGTCGCCGACGGACAATCCATATCCCTGACGGAAATAGACGGCGATCTGGGTCGTCTCTTCATCCACGAGCGCCAGGGGCATTTCCACACCCGTAAAATTCCGCAGGTATGGCCCCTCGCCGGGTCCCGGCTGCACGGCAAGGTACTTGGCTCCAACGACCGTCTCCAATCCGGCCAGCTGGTTCAATCGCAGCTGAGGTCGCACGATCCAGAACTGACTTCCTTCCCGGGCGAGGTCTTCGGCCGCCGACTCCAGCCTTACATGAACCCGAATGCCCTCCAGTTCCGGTCGTATTTCAACCCGTTCCACTTCACCAACGTCGATACCACGATATCGCAAACGATCACCCGGCTTTAAACCGTGACCCTGTTTGAACGTGATTCGAATCATCGAACCCGGTTCCAAAAATTGCCCAAAACTGAATAACAATGCGATCAAGATACAGATGACCGTCACCAACCACATCAAACTCCGACGGGGGCTGGCAACGCGGCTGGATTCAATTCGAGTTTCGGGAATCGAGGAAGAATCTGACATCGGTCAGCATCTCCGACTGAAGGAGCATCTCGTCAATGAGTCGACGAAGGAGTGTCATCATTCCAGATGGCGTGAGGGTCAAAAAATGCAGAGGCCAGGAGGCTCATCACAACACAACCTACAAATGCCCCGACAGCTGGTCCGATATAAAAGCTGACCATGCTCCCAACTTTGACCAACATCACGAGCAGAGCCAGGAGCAAAACGTCCATCATGCTCCATCTTCCAGCCCATTCCATCCATTGGTAGGTCTTTGCACGGTACGACTTGGGCGACCACCGCAAAAGACTGAGGTCGATCAGCAGGACGATTTTGACGATGGGTAAGACAATGGAAAATAGAAAGACCACGATTCCTACAAACCAGTTACCGTGCTGAATCAAGTCCCAGGTCCCGGTAATCAAGCTCGATTGATAATGGTGACCCAGTCTTTCGATTTCCAGGATCGGGAGACTGACCGCAGGAACGTACAGTGCAAGCGCGCCGACGGCTGCCGCAGCCGATCGATCCGCAGATCGAACCGTTTGTCCATATCGACGAATCACGATGTCGCAACGACTGCACCTCGCACGTTCGCCTGGACGAAGTCGCGGGATGTTCTGAACCTGGCCACAGCAATGACAGCCCAGCAACTCGGCCATGTCAACGACCCCAGATATAACGATAGATTCAACAGTTTCCTGAACACGTCGCGTGACAAGGCGAGCACAACGAGTGGACCGACCCAAAGGTCCAAGACGCCGGTGTCACGACATTCAAGTTTACTCTCTGCAGCCCATGAAGGGAAAAGAACGGCCTTGCGAATTCGTGAGTATGGCTCTGGGCTAAGTGCATATCTGTTCTGCTGCATGCCGTCCAGCGCGAACACAATCAGGAATACCTACTCCCCGAAACGCGTTGCCAGCCACAACAAGACCGGGCAACGCGTCGAGTCGATTCTGGATCACTTCCAATTTTTTTAGATGATCAACGTGATATTGGGGCATCGTTTTCTGCCAACGGATGACCTGACTGAAGGCAAGTGTGCCAGTGACATCTGCAATTTCTCTGAGTTCTCTGACGGCCGTCTCGACGAGAACGTCGTCCGACTCATGAGTGATGGCTTCATTCAGCGCCCCGCCCAGAAATACCCTCACCAATAGCCCGCCATCGGGTGCACGTCCCGAGAACTTATTGCTCCCAAAACTCGCTGCAATCATCTGCCGCTTTTCCGCATCAGGGACAACCAATCCAAAGACGCCCGGGTTCCGATTCGGCTTTGGAAAAGCCAAAGCGACCACGGCACTGCTGGCATGCTCAATACGTCCAATCTCGGTCGACAGGGGTTCGTCCACTTCCGCCAAAAGTCGCGCGGCTTGTGGTGCCGAAGTTGCGAGAACGACTCGATCAAATCTCTCGACCTGCCTGCCATCGTCGAGTTCCCACTGGTCCGGATCGGGTCCTCTCCGAAGTGCCTTCAGGGGTGTGTCCGTCCTGATGTGCTCCCGTCCTGCCTCGTCTGCGAGGCGATCGACCAATTGCTGCATGCCCAACCGGGGTGCCACGAACATGCTGTAACGTGCTCCGTTGGCCTGTTTGTCCGCCGACTGTTTTTTTCCCTCACCTTTGAGCATCCCGCGAGTCAGACTGCCATAGGTTTGCTCCATTTTCACGAACCTTGCAAGCGCAGTTGCCTGCATGCTCAGCTTTGCAGGGTCTGCCGTATAGATTCCACTCACCAGCGGCTGAACCAGATACTGATAAGCCTCCTCACCACATCTTCTTCGCGCGAAAGATTCGAAACTTTCATCGCATGAATCCGATCGAGGCCTGACCCATCTTTCACAGGCGAGTCGTAACTTTCCGGGCCAACTTAGCAGGCTCGATTTCAGCAGCGGAATTACACTGGAAGGTGCCATCAACGAGAATCCATCGGGAACCGGATAGAGTTTTCCGTTTCGATAAACCACCGCGCCGCGATGCGTCGGATTCGTTGGCAGCATCTCTTCGGCTAATCCCAATGCTTCGCACAAGGCCCAACCCTCACGTGGAGAGGTGGCCATCATGTCCGCACTGTGCTCGACGAGCCATGAGTCGTTACGCGTCGTTTGAAGAACACCACCCACTCGAGAACTCGATTCAAACAACCGAACCTTGGCCCGAGGATTTCGTTGACGAATCTCTCGCAGCGCTACGAGTCCTGTGACTCCACCACCGACGACGGCAATCGAAGGTGGTATCTGAGTCGCGGGAAGCTCAAGGTTTTGTTCGTGGGAAGAGTGAGTCATCAAGCGCTCAATCATCTCGGCAGGGGTGCGGTAAAAGAGAACGAGACGGTCAAGGCCAATGGTCAGCAGGGGCACTGGCTCGCTCTAGGCCCTACTTACAGTTTTGTTCGAGGTAACCCCCTCGAAAAGGTGCGGGTATCATTTTCTGGAACGCGGAGATCCAAAAAAAGCAAAAACGATGGCTGACAAACCATTTCACTGCGTCATGGACGCAGATTCATCGCCTCAAACAGGCAATGCCACGAGCATGTGACGACTCAAGTTGGACGACTGAAGAAATGTTTTCGGCCATTCGAACGCTCAGCGTTTAAGCGAACTGGACTTTTTAAGCCCGGAGTCTTTATCCGGCCTCGCCACGGTCACTTGGCCGTCACAACCGGAGTTGCCCATACAGATCCCTGAAGCTACGAGGAGTCGGCCGCCCGGCAGACCGGCGATACCGAGCGAGCAGTCAAACTCGTAGAGGTTCGGCGATGCAAATTTCGAGTCCGTTACGAGCAAGACCTTGGGATTCCCGTAACAGCCGAACCACCAGCGATCGTGAGCATACGTAGCGGTTTGAATTCCCATCAGTGTTTGTCCACTCGGAATGACATGCCGTTTGAGAAACTT
>MDTA01019601.1_pt1 | contig 14124 bp, 8 predicted proteins | sample 811151 | NCBI WGS metagenome assembly MDTA01 (sample SAMN05326648, study PRJNA326480) | marine metagenome | isolation source: seawater | place: Indian Ocean: South | collected 2010 | reverse complement strand
CGCCGAGCCCGACTGCTACATCGAGCAGCTCACCCCGACGGACAGCTGGGTCATGCTCTCCTCCGACGGGCTCTTCGCCAACGACGAGCGCGGCGGCGGTGGCGGCTTCGAGAACCAGGAGATTGCCGACTTTCTCCTCGCCGCCCCGGCGGACGCGTCCCCGGAGAGCCTCGCGAAGGAGCTGTGCAGCATGGCCGTGTCCAAGGGCAGCACCGACGACGTCACGGTGACCCTCATGCGACTTTAAAATGTGGGAGAAGAGAGTATAAAGGGAGAGGGTGGGGGTGGAAAATCATTCTGGTGCCGAGCGCCCGACGGTGTGTTTTGGGCGCGAGTCGCGCCGTCGTATCACGCGAAGTTAGTCCAAAGGCACGCGCGCCGTGGGTACTTCGCGACATTGTTTCATAATATCATCGCAGCCAATCGATAAACGAGCGCCTTTAGGTGCGCAGAGGGCGGGAGCGTCGAGCTTCGCGCGCAAGAAAAAAAGTTCAGGCCAATGGCATCGATTTTTGCGAATCGCGTGGATACGTGGCACATCCTCGTGGGTTGTGATCACACATCGGCAACTGACAACAGAAGAGATCGCTCGGCAACCCGCGGGCTCACAACGTCAGAGCACCGCTCCACTGTACCGACGAGAACGATGGCCTCCATCGCCGCTTCCCCCGCCGGCCTCTTCGCTCGCCGCTCCGCCTTCAACGGCCTCGCCGTCAGGTGCGCCCCACAACTGTCGCCTCCCCGACGCGGCACCCCGCTGATCTCGAATTTCCAGCTCTGACCGTGCAGCCAAATATCTTCTTCTCCCCGGTATACCAGGCCCCGCGCCGTCGCCCGCGCCGTCCCCGCGGTTGGTCTCGCGCCCGTCGCCGCTCTCAAGAAGGATGACGAGTGGCAGACCCAGAAGGCCGGTCCCGCGTTCAACCTGGCGCTCGCTGCGATGGTTGCCGGCAGCGTCTTCGTCACGGATGTGGTCTCCCCCGAATACGCCGAGGCCGCGCGCTCCTCGGGCAGGATGGGTGGTTCCTCCTTCCGCTCCGCGCCCCGCGCCGCGCCCCGCGGCGGCATGGGCGGCCAGTCCCGCCAGGCGCCCCCAATGGTCGGCGGGATGGGTTACGGCTACGGCATGCCCATGATCATGCCCATGCCCATGTTCTCCCCCTTCGGTTTTGGTTTCGGGTTCGGCGGTCTGTCCTTCATCTTCAACATCCTCATCTTCCTGTGGGTCGCCAACTTCTTCCTGAGCTTCGTGTCCAGCCTCACCGCGGGCAACGATAAGCGCAACGATGACGACCGCTTCTAATGGTCCGGACCGTCGAGTCCTTTATTAGCGCCGCCTAGAACTCCTGTAATACCGTTCCTTTTCATTTTCGTCGGCGTCTGAGACACGCATCAGTTGGCTAATCTGTTGTTCTATCTCTCTGTGTCGTCGTGTCTCAGTTCCAGCTCATCCACCACACGTACATCCTCCCCAAGTTCGACCTCGACACCGCCTCTTCGATAAGCCGCCGCGCCTGACCCTGGCACGACAGCGGCAGCGACGGCGCCGCGCCCACGCCGACCACGACGCCCTCCAGCCTCGAACGGATCTTCTCGAGCTGATCCCTGGCGCGCTCGGGGGAGTTGTCCGCCTCGCCCCGCCCCCTCGCTTTGCTCCCCTTGGTCCACTCCAGCAACGGGTCGTGCACGAATGTCTCGAGCACGGACATGAGAGCCTCCCTGTGCGACCGAAGCACGCCGAGGGTGATCTCGCACACGCGCATGAACGTCCCCTCGTAGCCGCCGGCGCCGAGTCCGTCAACGATGTTTTGCGTCAGACGAAACGGGACCATCTCGGGCGTCTCAAGTTCGAGACCCTTATCGAAAAGGCACGAGAAGTCCACGTGGACGCAGTCGCCCGATTCCTGATCGAGCAAGATGTTCTCGCCGTGTCGGTCGCCCAATCCGACGACGTGACCGACCATGGACCAGACCGCGGCGGTGTGCGCAAAGGCGGTTCTCGCGCCGTGCCAAGCCGCGGGCCTGTCCTTCCACCGGTTGAGGAACCAGCGGTGGAACACGGGGGGAAACTTCTTCAGAATTTCGGACATCCACGTCGTGGGCGTCGCCTTGAGACTCTCGTGCATGCGCTTGACGTCCCCTAACGTCTGCTTCGTGTAGATCCCGTCCTGGACGTACAGCGCCTGGATGACGTGCCTGAGACCCGTCGTGTTCGGGACCCACTCAATGATGCCGCAGTCCTCGGTGAGGGGCAGCACCGCGAAGGTTCGGAGGTAGAGCCTGCGCTTGCGGCTCGAAGGATCCCGCGCCAACAGGCGGTTGAGCATGGTGGTGAACTCCATCATCCGCAGGTCCTTTCGCAGGTCATCCTTGGGCTTGCACAGGAACGCGTACTTGTGCCCATCGGATCCGACTATGGTCAGCTTCTTTGGCTTTTGCAGAGACGCCAGCACGCTCACCTCGTCTTCGATGCTCTCGATCGTTGCCACGTCCTGATTAAACGCGGACCACTCCGCAACCGATGGAACGAGGTGCTTGTTCGCCGCGTTGCGCATGGTCGGCGGGGGCAAGTTGGGCGTGAGCGCCACCTGCCCGGGCACCATCACCTGACACGGCGTCAGACGCTTTAACGCGGGAAACTCCGTCTTGAGCGAAAACGTCTTAGCCGGTCGGTTGTTTGCCAGAGGTTTGGGCTGGAACGCGCACACGCGTATGAGCTGGTCGGCCAGCGACGCGGACTGGTCGAAGAGCGGGCGAAGGGCGGGCGGCGCACCCTCCCTCGCGCGGTCCAGGATCCGTTGTGCAGCGTCTGCCCGCTCGAGGTGCAAGCTCCGCGCCATCGCCGTCATCGACCACAGCACCTGGTTCGGGAAATGCTTCACCAGGCGGTACAGCAGATCGTGAATGAGGGCGCCCACCTCCTGGTGTGGGTGGAGCAGCCTCGAGCTGAGCTGGGGCAGCGCCGGGAGCCACACGTACAGCGGCAGAGTTGACGCGAAAGTCTTCAGGTTGGCGGTCACCTTGGACGCAACCTTTCGCTCCTTCTGCTGCTCCACCGTGAGCTGCTGCCGGCGGTCCTTGGCCTCGTGCGCCGCCGCGGAAGCGCCGACGTCGAACCACACCGTCAGCAGCCGGGGAAGGGACTCGTACACGTGCCTGTGTCCGTACCTGAGCGACGTGGCGTAAAAGTTGATGACGTCCTCGACGTAATCGATGGATTTTTCATCCACATCGTAGTTGCGTCGCTGCTTTTGAATCGTCTCCGACCCACCCGTCGCCGCGCGCTGCTGCTCGCGCCTCGTGGCGTCCTTCCACAGGTCGTCCATCCACTTGGCGGCGTGGAAGTTGGCCTTCTCGGAGTACTTCTGGTCCGCCAGCACGCTCTTGTAAACATCCTGCAGCTCCCTCTTTGGCTTTCCACCCGTCGCCGCGCTCCACCTCGCGAGACGAAGCTGTGCGCTGGACGCCGTCTTGGGATCCGCGTTCGCCAGCGCCGGGTCGTTCAGCGCCTCCTGGATCTCCACGACGGCCCTGTGCTGCTTACCCGACGCCCACAGCAGCTTGGCCTGTTCCACAGCGAGGGCCATCCCCGGGGACGGTCGGCCGTCGCCGTCGCGAGCCAGCGGGTTGGTCGCGGCTACCCCCTCCAGCGCGGCTCTCGCCTCGAGGAGCGCGAGCTGCGCGGCGCCGTGGTGGCCGCTGGACCTGCAGAGCTTGGCCTGCGCGAGCCACGTGTACGCCGCGGCGTTCTTAGCGTCGAGGGCGTTGTACGTGGCGCGGCGGAGGGCGAGAATGGGCTCGCGGGTCGCCAGCGCGGTTGGCGTGAGCTCGAGTCGCGTCTCCCAGTCAGCCAACATGTCGACGCCCTTCACCGCGCCGCGCCCGCGGCCCTCAGTCGCCCGTTCGAGGGACGTCACGGCCGCCATCGCCTCCTCAGCCTCACGGAGGAGGTGGAGCTGCGTGATGGTGGGGTGCGCCCGGCGGTAGGAACCCTCCATCGCCGCCGCCGCGAGGGGCGTGATCAGGGCGTCACGAGCCGCCGTCGCCGCGCGGGCAACCCCCTCGGCGTCCCGCTGGTGAAGCGCGAGGAGCACCCTGCCGACCGCAGCCTCGCCCCCGGGCCTGCCGTGCTCGCCGCCGAAGGAGCCACCGCCGGTGGTCCCGGCCTGTGATGGACTCCCCGCGTCGTCGAGGACGCCGAGGAACCCCTCGAGGCTGTCCCACCGCCCAAGCCTCCAAGCCGCCGCCGCGCCAGCCTCTGCGAGTTCCACGCTCGCCGCGGGCCTCTGGGCGATCAAGGCGTTAGCCTCGCGCTCCAGCGCCCTGAGGTGACCCAGACCCTGCAGGCACCGCAGACGACCCCACTCGGCGCCGTCCAGCGACGCGGTGGGCTCGACGTCCGCGCCGCGCCGCTGCAGGGCGGATTCGTAGTGCGTCAGCGCCTCTGTCCACTCGCCGTTTTGTTCGTGCTGCAGCAGCGCATCCTCCGCGCGTCGCCTCGCCGCAGCCGCCGCGTTCAGCGAAGGGTCCGACCGCAGTTTATCGTCCACGTCCATCATATTGTCCACGCCCGGGGCGTCCAACGGACGCGGGCGGGACCTGAGCCGGGATATGGCCTGCAGCGCGTCCGGCTCGGCGAGGCCCTGGTGCGTCGCCGCGAGAAACGCCGCGGAGGCGTCGTCGAGCCCGCCACCCTCGGGGTAAAAAGGGTTTAGCGACGCCTGGTTGATGACGTTCTTGGCCGCGCGAAGGTGATCCTCGAAGTAGAGCAGGGCCCTCGCGGGCGCGCCGCATCGCAGCGCCGCGCGCGCAAGTAACTCGCGCGGGACCGAGTCGAGCAGCGCTTTGACCGCGTCCACCGCGGGTTGGAGCGAATTGTCCCTGGCGACGTCGGCATCCTCGGACCACGTCGTGAGCTGGTCCAGGAGGGTGAAGACCGCCTGCGCGGCGAGCTCCGCCTGTTCGCCGTGTAAGGACTTGCTCTGAGTGGTGTCCGAGGCTGTCCACGCGGCGCCCGCGGCGTCGCGAAGCACGGCCATGATCTCCGCGGCGACGTCATCTCGCCGCGACTCGTCGTCGGCGCCGAGGGCGTCGAGGACCATGCGGGGGAGCAGGAAGAGCATGGTGCGAGTGTCGTGGCGGAACACGCCCGCGGAGCACGCCTGGAAGAGGGGCGCGTCCGGTCCGTCAGCCTCCGAGGCCAACGCGCGGCACCACGCGTACATCCACCGCCGGAACGTGGGCCCGCCCGGGGTTTGGTACAGCGGCCGCACCGTCGACGGCTTCTGGGGCTTTTGCGTGAGGCAGTACATGGAGGTGAGACCGGGCGCGAGCAAGACTCTGACGTCCTCGGGGAGCGAGCCCCAGAAAGACTCGCCCGCTCGCGTGGCACCCGCGGGGAGGTGCGTGGATCCATCGTTCGCCGCGATGACGTCCTCGGCCCTCACCGACGCGGGCCTGCACCCCACGTGCACCAGCACCTCCTGCACGGCGAGCGCGGCGGCGTCGAGCATGTCCACGTCGTTCGCCCCCCTCACCGTCCTCGCGATGTGATCGCACAGCAAAATCCTGGCGAGGTCCGACGAGTCCGTTCCCAGCGTCACCTTCTCGGCCGTGGCGACGGGCATGTCGATGCGACCCGGGTCAATCGCGCCGAGCTCGCCGAGGCACTGCGCCGCGAGCCTGTGCACCTTTCGAGACAACGCGGTGCGCCCCTCACCCGCGAAGCACCTGAGAAGCGCCGCGACGAGCCTGCCGACGACGCGGTCGGACCAACCGGCGTCGCCCTCGCCCCCGGCGAGGAGCGCGGAGACGGCGGCGGGATCGGCGCGGAGCGCGCGACGGAGCTCCCCCAGCGCGGTGGCTCGCACCGCCTGGGACTCGTCCTCGGCGCCGTCGGTGAGCGTCGCGAGCAGGGAGGGGAGGGGAACCTCGCCTCGCTCCCGGCTCACCGCGGCGTTGGCCCTCGCGAGGCTGTCGCACGCGGGGAGCATGGGAAGGCGCGCGAGGTGCCCCCGCATGCAGGACGCGCCGCTTCGGAGCACCAGTTCGTCGATAACCTCCGCCGCCGCCGAGGCGTTGTCCACGCCTGACTCGTCGTCGCCGACGCCCGCGCCGACGTCGCTCCCGCGCCGCGAGCCGCGTTCGTTCCCACCCGCGTTCACAGAGTCGGGGAGGTGGGGGAGCATGGCGACGACGACGCGGCCCGCGACGCGCCTGAGGTGGTCCGGCGCGTGACCGGCGAGCTGCTTCACGAGCAGGAGCCACGCGGCAAGCGCGGTGTTGCGCACCAACAGCGACGGTCGCTCCAGCGCGCTGGTGAGATGCGCCATAACCTTGGGGGCGAACTGCGGCAGGTGCGGTCCGATGAGGTGCACCATGATGGTGAGCGAGCGGAGGAACCGGCGCTGCGCCGCGGCGTCCCCGCTTCGATCGTTGTGATCGCCCATGACCAGCCACGTGAAGTGCGGGCGGAGAAAGTCCGGAACCGAGGGGGGCTTATCGGTGCCATCCGCGAGCTGCGCGAGGGTGCCCAGCACCTGCTGCAGCCGCTCAGCCTCGTTCTGCGGGTCGGACGCGTCGTCAGCACCCGCGGATCGGATCAAAATGCGCATGAGCTCCTTCTTGTGGTCCGTCACCAGCACCTCGAGCTTGACCCCTGTCTGTTTCTCCAAAAACTTTTTGCAAGCTTCCACCGCCGACGGGGATCGCTCGGAGCCGTTGTTGATTAGGTCGGCGATGGCGGTGTAGCACCAGTCGTGCAGAATCCCGCCCACGGTGAAATCGGGACCGAGCCTGGCGGCGTACGCCTTGAGCGTGTCGAGGTCCTGACGCTCCACCAGCCTGGGCACCGCCGCGGGCAAAACCTCCAGCAGAAGGTTCGTGTCCGGCATGTCGAGCAGAGCCTCCGCCATCGTCATGAGCATCACCGGGTGGCTCGGGAGCGCGACGCCGAGGTGCGTCGCGAGCAGACGGTTCCCCAGCAGAAGCTCACGCGGCCTGACGCCCCTCCGCGACGCGGCGGCGCGCACCAGGTTCACTGCCGCGGCGCGAACGCCCGCGTCCTTATCGTCGAGCCTGTGCAGAATCACGATGAGCGCCGCGGTGAGCGCGTCCTGGTGGGGTAGCGCGGCTGCCGCGGCGGCGAAGATCTGCAGCGCGGATTCACGCATCGTCGGGTCGCTCGCCGCCGCCTCGATGGTCGCCTTGAGACGGCGGAGCAGTGCGAGGCCCTCCTCCTTTATATCGTCGTCCCCGGGCGACTCCTTCGACGTCTGCGTCGTCGCGGCGTCGAGGAGCACGCCGCGCGACGCGAGAGCCGGAGCCGCGTCTCGCAGAGCTGAGCGCACCCCCTCCGCCCGGTGCAGCGCGAGCGGCGTCACCAGCGCGGACACCTCCGACGACCCGCGCATGGAGTTTGCTCCTCCGTGCTGCTGCGCGTGTTCAAACACCGTGGGTAACGCCCACAGCGCCGCCGCGGCGACGGCGTCGTCCTCATCCACCGTGAGCATCGGCGCCAGCACCTGCGCGGCGGATTCGACGGTGACGACGTACTTGGCCGCCACCTTACCCCCCGAAGCCTTGACAGCCTCGGATACCGCGGCACTCAGGTCATTCGCCGCGGCGCGCTTCTCGGGTGTCCCGACGGAGACGATAGCGCGCTGACCCGCGTCCCTCGCCTTGGCCCTCAGGGACATATCCGCGTGGGCCTTGGCGCCCACGGCGATGCCCGCCGCCGCGAGTCCGCCAACCGCGACGGCAACCGCGGCCCGAACCTCGGGCGTGGCGGTGTCGTTGGCGGCTATGTTCATCACCATGTCGATACCGGCGTTGGGATCGTTCCCGAGGAGCAAGGAAGCCGCGGGCATCCACGACACGGTCGCCGCGACTACCCCCTGGTCGGGTTCCTTCACCGAGCTCTGTAGCAGCTGCCTCATGCTCTGCTGCGTCGAGCCGGAGGCCTTGCCCCGCGCGGCGGCGGCGGCGAGGCTCGCGCGGAGGCTCGCGATCTTTGCGGCGCGTCTGATTTCCGCGGGCGCCTCGTTGATGGCGCCGTTACCCCACGGCCACAGCAGCAAGTCCTGGGTGAGGTCGTCCTCATTAAACGATGCCCCGTTTTCTGTTTTTTCCATTCGCGCGAGCGAGACGGCGGCGTCCAAGACACCGGTGAAAGCGGTCGCGACGAGTCCGTCCCCCGCGTCGTTCGCCCGCCTGGCCCACTTGAGCCATTCGTGCGCGGCGCTCACCCCGGACAGTCGCAGGCGCGGCCTGTCCCGCCCGACCGCGGCGCATACCCTCACCAGCCCAGCCGCGGCGCGGGCCCGCCTCGGCGCCGCCGCGGCCCAATCCGTCTGGCCGGTGACCATCCCGGAGAGCGCGCTGCTTCCACCCAACGACATCGGCGAGAGCTGGTGCAACGCCGAGACGATGCACTCTTCGACCCATGCCGCTGCGGACGATGGACCCGCGCCGCTCTCCCCGCCCCGCGTCCACACCTCGTCGCCTCCCTCCAACCTCCTCCGCTTCTCCGTAACCGTCGAAACTTTCGGCGCAAACACCGGGTGGAGGCACGCGATGAGCGCATCGGCCACGTCCCGCGATCCCGCGTGCGGCAACAGGCCGGGGAGCGCCGACACCAACGCGGGTTTCGCCGCGACGCTCATTCGCAGCGTGCGAAGCGCGGACGCCCGAAGGTTCGCGCCGCACGCCTCCTCCCCCGAGGCGACGATGGCGATGGACGCAGTCGCGGCGGCGTCGGCGCACGCGGCGACGTCCGCCGCGGACGCCGCGGACGCCACCGCGTCAACGCACGCCGCGAGCTCCCCGTCGTACCCCTCCCGTTCGACGCTGCCCGCGGGTCCCAGATCCACGCGCGCTCGCTCGAACAGCGCGGACGCGACCGCGCGAAGGCACGTCTCTCCCGGCACGACTCGCGCGCTCGATTCGGTGGCGACGGTTCGAAGCGTCGCGACGGCGGCTCGTCGGAGGGGGTGATCCGCGACGGGGGACGCCACGATGTGCGACACGGCGCGCGCGGTGGCGGGGGACACGAACCCCGTGGTGACGTGCGGGCCGACCCGCAGCGCGTGCGTGAGTAGCTTGCACGCGACGGTGGCGACGGCGACGGCGGCTTCGGATCCTCCAACCTCCACGGCGAGTCCGTCGGGAACGGGGGCGACGACGGGCGCAACGTCTCGAGCGCGGGACTCGCCTTTCGCGGGTTGTTTCCTGCCGCTCCCCCCCCTTCCGCTCCCCCTACCGTCGCCGCGCTCGGATTGCGGCGGCGTGTCCGGCCCTGCGTCGTCGCACATCCTGCGCACGGCCTCGCCGAAGCAGCACAGCACCGCGCCGTGGCCGTGCGGGTGCCCGGGCGCACAGCTGTGAATCTCGAGCACCTGCGCGACGTCCTCCACCAGCTCCGCGATGCCGACGCAGAGCGCGGCGAACGTCTTGGGGTCACCCGCGTTGGATAGCTGGCTGGATAGCTGGCACAGCGTCCACACGATCGTGTCCGTCACGGATTCGCTGCGAAAGGGGAGGAAGGAAGGGGAAGGGTCAGTCGAAAAGTGTGGCACCCCGGGTGGTTTGTGGGCACCCCCGAGATCTGGGCGCGATCGCTCACCTGAGGCCGGCGCACGTGAGCAGGGGCAGGAGATGCGCGAAGGTTCGTACGCAAAACGTGCTGCTCCCGGTGAATATCTCGGCGTGGCGCTGCAGCGCGACCCTAAGAAGTCCGAGCAGCGATCTCATCTCGCGCTTGTGCACTGCGAGGGGCGACGTGGAACGAAGGAGTTTGTTAGCCTCGACGAAGCGGGAAACGATCTTAGCCTCGCTGGGTGTCACGCCGGGTGGTTCGCGGTGATCCTAGGGGTCGTTAATCTTGCGGGTGGCTCGTGACGATGCGCGAGGAGGTTATGTGTCCATCTTGGGATCGATGCGTACCATTCAGCGGGTTGAAGTACGCCTCCATCAGCTTCCTCAGCACGGTCCTCAGCGATTGCTTTATTCTCGCCGACTCCCCCCCCGCGGCGCCGCCGTTCGCGGCCGCCACCGCAGCCTGATCCGCCTTGAGCAGGCGCTCCAGGTCCTTGAGATCCTTCTCAAGGACGGAGGCCTGCGCCACGGCGCCCCGGGCGTCATCCTCGGCCCCCGCCATGTGGCCTCCGCGCCACTCTTAGTGAGCTCGTTTGAAAAAATGAGCACGAGTCGGAAGTCGGGGCGAGGATCGAGGTTCGTTACGGAAAAATGTCGGCGGCGGCTCACTCTCGTGTCGCGCTCTCATCTCGAAGAAAAGCACAAGATGAGCACGATTCTGAACGATCTCAGCGCTGTCCCCGACGGTGCGCTCGACGCGGTTTTACTAAAGTCCGTGGAGATGCCGGAGGGAACCCCCACAGTCCGCGGGTACGACTTCGAGGGCCCGCTGGACCTGCAGAAAATGCTGGACTGTATGATGACCTCGGGGTACCAGGCGACCCAGTTTGGAAGATGTGTGGACGAGGTGAACCGGATGCTGAAGTGGCGCCTCAGTGATGAACCCATCGACGACACGACTGACGAGGAAGAGAGGGACCCGGCGTATCGCGCCTCGCTGCGGTGTAAGATCTTCCTGGGCTTCACCAGCAACCTCATCTCCAGTGGTGTCCGCGAGCAGCTCAGGTACCTGGTCAAGAACAAAATGATCGACGTGCTGGTGACCACCGCGGGAGGCGTGGAAGAAGACTTCATCAAATGTCTCGCGCCAACCTACCTCGGAGATTTTGCGCTCAAGGGTGCCGAGCTTCGGAAGCAGGGCCTTAATCGAATTGGCAACCTTCTGGTGCCCAACGACAACTACTGCAAGTTCGAGGATTGGATCATGCCCATACTGGACGCGATGAAGAAGGAGCAGGATGAGACTGGTGTGGTGTGGACCCCGAGTAAGGTTATCCACAGGCTGGGCTTGGAGATTAACAATGAGGAGAGCGTCTATTACTGGGCCGCAAAGATGAACATCCCGGTGTACTGCCCTGCGCTTACTGACGGTAGCATCGGCGACATGCTCTATTTTCACAGCTTCAAGAACCCCGGGTTGGTGGTGGACTTGGTCCAAGACGTTCGCGCCATGAACGACGAGGCGAGGACTGTGGGCAGGCCCAAGAAGACGGGCATGATCATCCTAGGCGGCGGTGTGCCCAAGCACCACATCAACAACGCCAACCTCATGAGAAATGGAGCAGACTTTTCCGTGTCGATCAACACGGCGCAGGAGTTCGACGGAAGCGACAGCGGGGCCAAGCCGGACGAGGCCATAAGCTGGGGTAAGATTCGACCGGAGGCGACACCAGTGAAGGTGCACGCGGACGCCTCGATAATGTTCCCACTGCTTGTCGCGCAGACGTTCAAGCGGAATTTCGAGCCAAAGCCATAACTCGTGAACACTTAGCATTACAAAGAATAGCTCTACACAGCTGGGACGCGCGCCGCTGCCGCCCCACCAGGAAATGAAATTGAATAAAAGTTACAGTTGACGAATCGACAATAACGTACCAAAGTACATTCAGGCCGCCTGCGAGATGTGCATCCCGGTTCCAAGCACGGCCCACCAAGGCTTCTTCTCCGGGCCAATGGCTCGAACTTCCATGTCCCTAACCTCGTACTGTATGCCCCGCAGCATGACCTCGAACAGCCGCGGGTTATCAACCGCAAGCTGCTCGAGCGAACCCTCGTGGACCACCACCTCGTCCCGTAGCCTGTATCCGACACCCTCGAGCCGGCCCAGAAGCCACTGCGTGAGTCGAACGCTCTTTCCGCTAGCCTCACAACCGGCGTCCTTCAGCATGCCGACAACCTCCGCGGGCTCGACTTTGGGCTCGCGCGCCATGCACTCGACCATACCTGCGAGCACCAACAAGGTCGGGGACGAGCGCTCGGCGGCGATGAACTCCCGCACGTCCTGAAAAGTGATACCCGCTAGGCGTCTCTGCGCCTCTTCGAACTTCCTGAAATGCACCACCGTGTTGTCCGCGAGGTCGAGCAGCGGCCGGGCGTTGCTCACGGCCTTCATGCCGCGCTTCACCGATCGCATAAATCGCTCGCGCCACGTTGTTGCGTCGTCCACGGCAACCACGAGCTCCTCGGGGGTGAAGCGCATCTCGCATCTCACCCGCCACGCATGCTCGTCGTTAGAAACCAGGTCTCTAAGATGGGAGCACGTCGACTCGAGGGCGAGGACTTCCCGCCAGTGCAGCCTGTCAATAATGGCGCGCTGGCACTCGAACGGCAGGTCGACCAGTCCATGGAAATAGAAAGGCATTGCCCCTGGAGCGCCACAAGGCGACTCCGGGCTCGATTCCATGGTCGCGCGCTGGGTGTTATGCCAGGTGAAGCCGCGGTGGAAAACGCAATTGCCACGTCACGGCTCGCGCCAAAATTTAAAGGCCGGTCAGGTTGCGGTTTTTGGAGGTGAGACGTGTCGTCGAGTGGAAGGACTCTTGAAGGACTCTCGAAGGCTAGAGGCTCGTTTCTCAACACTAGGACTACAAGTACCCTAGAAACTATCTTTCCGTCTCCTCGTCTCCGCGAACACCGCCACGTCGTCCGCGCCCTCCAACCCGAGTGTCCTCCTCAGTAAGACGCTGTCGGGCCGGCAAAAGGGGTTGGTCGCCAGCTCCTGCGCAACGGTGGTGGGCACCGTCGGCACCCCTTTCGCCCTGTTCACCTCCACCTCCCTCAGTCTCGCCTGTAGTGCCTCGTTGTCGGGCTCGACCGACACCGCGAACTTGGCGTTCGACAGGGTATATTCGTGCGCACAGAACACCTCCGTGTCCGGCGGCATTGCGGTTATTTTCTGGATGGAGCTCCACATCTGGTCGGCGGTGCCCTCGAAGAGCCTGCCGCAACCCATCGCGAACATGGTGTCCCCGACGAACACCTTCTTCTCGGTGGGGAAGTGGTACACGACGTGGCCCGCGGTGTGACCCGGGGTGTCCAGCACCCTGGCGACTACGTTTCCGACGGCCACCTCGTCGCCCTCGCAAACGGCGCGGTCCATCCCCGGGATCTCGCCCTTCCTCTCCCCGCTCGGACCGATCACCTCGCAGCCGTGCCTCGCCTTGAGCTCCGCGTTGCCGCCGGTGTGGTCCCAGTGGTGGTGAGTGTTGAGGATGTGGGTGAGCTTCCAACCCTTCTCCTTCAGCGCAGCCTCGATGGGTGCCACCTCGGGGGTGTCGACCACCGCGGTCGCGCCGGTGGAGGGATCGTGCAGAAGGAACGAGTAGTTGTCCTGCAGGCACGGGAACTGGTAAACCTCCATCTCGCCGGTCGTGGCCGCCGCCGGGGACGACGAGGCGGAGGCTGTGGACGAGGAAGACGAGGGGGCGCCGGGGGCCGCGCTGAGGGTTGTTCGCAGCGGGGTGGCGACCAGACGGGCGAGGCCGGGTCGGCGGGTTTGTCCGCCCTGGGCGAGTAGCCGGAGTAGCGGTGCGTGACGCTGGATCACGGATCGCATACGGCGACCGACGTGAGTGGCGCGGAGGTTTTGGGCCCGCGCGCGTCGTAGAACTGCCGAGGATTGAAAACTTGAGATCCTCCACAAGTCCGAGCACCGATCGACGGCATGGGGACGTTCACGGTGACCATCGACAACAAGAAGAAGTTCGGGGGCAACATGCGCGCGTTCGGCGTGAACGCGGCTGCGGGAAAGATGCGAGCCTTCGGCGACGCCGCACCCAGGCAGACCTCGGCCCTCAACAGGTGAGCGTCCTCGGACCGATCGACAACGAAATTCACCAACGCGTTTTCTTCCCGCCCCGATCGCTGACCACCGACCATCCCCGTACCCAGGCTATCCGGTGGCGTGATCAAGAGGGGAATAGGCTCAAGGCTCGGTGATTCCGCTGGAAAATGGAAGCACGATCTCTTCGATTCCCCGGGCAGCAACGACCTGCGCTCGAGACTCGACGGAGGTCGAGGATCGAGGGGCAGATTTGGCGCGGGAGGCGGACGCGGCGGTGCCGGAGGCCGGGGCGCCGACCTGAGGAGCAGGATCGTCCGCGAGGTCCACGGCGGCCGTGGAGGCATGCGCATCGACCACATGGGCGACCGCGGCGGCAGAGGGTCCGTGGCGGAGTTCCTGAGGGGCAT
>MDTA01042493.1_pt1 | contig 14126 bp, 11 predicted proteins | sample 811151 | NCBI WGS metagenome assembly MDTA01 (sample SAMN05326648, study PRJNA326480) | marine metagenome | isolation source: seawater | place: Indian Ocean: South | collected 2010 | reverse complement strand
TGGTGATGAAAATTTACCTATTTGGCAGAAAGAAACGTTATTCGGCAAGATACTCTCAAATTATAATAAACAATTTTTAGCAGAGGTTCCTTTTAAGGATCTTCCAATTGAGTCGAGAGAGGTAAAATGTCAATGGATCATAGGAGGAGTATTTTATCTCATAGATTTTAGGGTAGGTGAGGGTGAGCTTGAAGCTAATTTTGATTTCGAAATACCTGGTGCTAGAGGAGGAACTCATAAAACCAGATATTTTGGTATGCTTGAAGGAGTGAAAGAGGAAACAGCAAAAATAGCATGGAAAGCCTCTGCCGAAACTGGTCAAAGTATGCACAAGTGGTTAGATGAATTAGTTAAAAAAGAAGCTTCAAAAATTTTAGAAAAAAAAAATGAAATGGATAAAAAAAGGAAAAATATTCTCTGTAAAAAATAATTTTGGTTGGATGAACACTCATTCTCAAATACCAACGATTTTATTGTTGGATGACAGAATGAGAGTTTATTTTGCTACAAGAGAAGTAAAAACAGAAAGTAAAACAACTTTTATTGATCTAGATATAAAAAATCCAAAAAAAATTCTTAACATAAATGATAAGCCAATTTTAAATAATGGAGAGATTGGCACATTTGATGAGCATGGGATTATGCCTGCAGGGGTATTAAGATATGAAAATAAAGTTTATCTTTATTATAGTGGTTGGAGCCAAAGATGCAGTGTTCCTTATACTAATTTAACAGGTTTAGCTATTAGTGAAGATAATGGCAAGACCTTCAACAAAATTAGTAAAGGACCTATTTTAGGCATTAATATGCATGAACCATACTCAGCAACTTCACCTTTTGTTTTTTTTGAAAATAATTTATTTCATATGTTTTATTGCTCAGGTACAAATTGGTTTAAAAAGAATAACAAGTATGAACATACATACGATATCAAATACTCTTATTCTAGAGATGGTATTAACTTTTATCAAGATGGTAAAGAAATTATTAAACAAAAGAATATAGAGGAAGCCATAACAAGACCTGTTATTTTAAAAAAAAATAATTTATATCATATGTATTTTTGCTTCCGTGGATCTAATGACTTTAGAGATGGCAGAGATGCTTATAGAATTGGCCACGCATACTCAGAGGATTTAAAATATTGGAATAGAAATGATGAAGAAACAGTTATAGATTTGAGTAAAGATGGATGGGATAGTAGAATGTTAGCATATCCTTATGTTATTCAAACGCCTTATGGTACTTATTTATTTTATAATGGTAATGGTTTTGGGCAAAGTGGTTTTGGTTATGCATTGTTAGAAGAATAATTGAGTGATGAATAGCAGTTTTTTCAATTTAGCTAATTATTTTTACAAAGTATGTGAAAAAAATAAAAAGCACATTTCTATAAAGTATAAAGATAAAGAAATAAATTATGATCAATTAAATAAGCTTTCAAACCAAGTTGCAAATTATTTTTTATCCAAAGGTATAAAATCTTATGATGTTGTAGGTATATTTAATACAAAAGAAATTTTAGGATATGCAAGCATGTTGGCATGTATAAAAATAGGAGCAATTTATACTAATATAGATATAGAAAACCCAAAAATAAGACTTGAAAAAATGTTCAATATTTGTGAACCAAAATTACTTGTATGTGATCACAAACCTTCAACGTTAATATCTAGCCTATCAAATAAACTTAATATTGATTTATTAGATTTATCTGAAATCAAATTGTATGAATCATTTGATGATGGAAATCTAGAAGTTTCAAAAGGTATTATAGGATCAACTCCAGCATATATTATGTTTACATCTGGTAGTACAGGTACTCCAAAAGGAGTAGTAATTTCACATGCAAACATATTAAGTTTTTTAGAGTGGAGCATAAACAATTATCAGATAACGAATAATGATGTTTTTGCTCAAGTAAGCCCGATGTATTTTGATAATTCGGTATTTGATTTTTACACAGCATTGTTTAGTGGTGCTAGTTTAGTACCAATAAAAAAAGAAATTACAAATGATTTAAAAGAACTGATTTCTTTAATTGATATTACAAAATGTAGTATATGGTTTAGTGTTCCATCCTTTCTTGTTTATCTTCAAACAATGAAAGTGCTTAATGATAAAACCTTTCAAAGTATAAGAATTTTTATGTTTGGGGGAGAGGGATTTCCAAAGCATGAATTGAAAAAACTTTATAATCTTTATAAACGGCAAGCAAAAATTATAAATGTTTATGGTCCAACAGAGGGCACATGTATTTGCACCTCATATGAAATTTCAGAAAATGATTTTAAAGAAATGAATACTTTGGCTCCCTTAGGCAAGATAAATCCAAACTTTGAAAAAATTATTATTGATGAAAATATGAATGAGGTAAAGGAATTTGAAAAAGGTCAACTTTGTTTAATAGGTCCAAATGTTGCTTTGGGCTACTATAATAATATAGATAGAACATTAGAGAATTTTGTACAAAATCCAAAAATAAAAACCCATAAAAACTTAATTTATAAAACTGGAGATATAGTATACGAAAAAAACGAACTAATTTGGTTTGTTGGAAGGGTTGACAATCAAATTAAACACATGGGTTACCGCATAGAATTAGAAGAAATAGAGGCTGCACTTAATTCATTAGAATATATAAATCAATCAGCTGTTATTTATGATCGAGTTAATGAAAATTATGGAAAAATTATCGCATATGTAGCCTCAAAAAAAAAAATAACAGAGCATCAAATTAAAAATGAAATTAGAAATTTATTACCAAAATATATGATGCCTAATATTTTTCATGTACAAGATAAACTTCCAAAAAATAATAATGGTAAAGTTGATAAGAAAAAATTGATTTTAGAAAAAAAAAATTCGTAATGTTATAAAATTAATTATTAAATATAGAATTTTATAAATTGAAAAATGAATTATTTGAAATAATTTAAAAAAAGTTGTTAACTTCAAATAAACTCTATTAAAATAACGATGAATTTTGGACTAATCTAAAAAACTTATTTTTTTAAAAGTGATTGTTTTATTTATACTTAAAACTTTTATTTAAAATAGCTTTAAAAAAACCATAATATCTAGCTAATGCAGTCATCCAAAAAAATGGAATTGCAATATAAAATTTTATTTTAAAAATACACTTAAACGGAAAATAAAAAACATACCTTCTTAGAACGTGCGTTAAACTTAACAATTTTCGATAATATGACCATTTAGACTTATTAAAAATAAAATAATCTAGATCACCTTCACCATATGAAATTATTTTTTTTATATAAACTTTAAAACTGATTTTTTCACTTAGAATCCCATATTCTTTGGAATATAGGATTTTATATTTTTTTCTTTTAAACAAATCAGCTTTAAGTGTATCAATTGCATAACCTTCAAGATAAATCATATCAATAAACTCATTGTTTGCTTTAATATATTTTTTGGTTTCATATAAACAAGGTCCAGTTGGGAAATCAGTATATTTTTTATTTTCCTGAAGAAACTTCATTTGAATATTTTTTCCTTTTTCTAAAAAAGTTGTTTTAAATTTACATCTGACTCTTGCTTGAACACCAAAACATTCATTATTTTGATATTCATTTTTTAATTTAGAAAGCAACCCATTAGGGGTAAACTTATTCGTAGAAGTTAATAATAAATATTTTGTTTTAACTTTATTTAATGCAAAGTTGAGCTGAGTATTCATACCTGGATTTGTAATATAAAAAGATTTTGTATATTTTTTTACAATTTTAATCGTGTGATCTTTAGATCCCCCATCAACAACAATTATTTCTCCAGGTTTGTTTTGAGTGAGACTTGAAAAGAAAGCATCCAAATCTCTATGTGTATCATTCAAGGTGGTTACTATTACTGTAATATCAGAATTTGACATAAATTATTATCTTAAAGTAACATATATTTTATTTTGAGAAACTAAGTTTTATTATTTTACTTTAAAAGCAAAAGCTAAATATTTGATAAGTCATTAAGATAAAAATATTTTTAATTAAAAATTTTATCAATCGCATCAATTATTAAATTAATTTCTTTTTTGGTGAAATCTTTATTAATAGATACACCAAAAATTTTATCAGAATATTTTTTTGTATTACTAAGTTTTGTACTTTTAATATTTTTGAAAAATTTTTGATCTGACATTGGTTTAGGAGACCATAAATTGAAAATTTCTATACCATATTTTAAAAATTTATTTTTTAAAATAGAAAATTTTAAATTTGTACAAATAAAGCAGAGTTTTGAAGAAAACCAATTTTTTCCATAATTCTCTTGTAATAAAATATTATTTTTTTTTAAACTATAGAATTTCTTTCTAAAATAAATTGAATTATCTTTAATAGTTTTTCTAAATTTATTGTTCTCAAAAAAGTTAGCTAGGAAAATAGCAGCATCATATTCAGAAAATTTCCCATTGAATCCTATTGATTTCACTCTTTTAGATTTGTTGGCAGCTCCAAACGAAATTATATCTTTAATTTTACTCTCATATTTTTTTTTACAAATTATTAAACCAGATTCATTTGCACCAAAATTTTTAGTAGGATGAAAACTTAATGTAGTGAAAAAGTCTATTTTATCTAAGTTTTCGTCTAAATTATTAAATGTGTCAGCAGCATCATAAATCAATTCACATTTATACTTTTTTTTTATTTTATTTAAAATTTTAATATCTAGAGGCATACCCATTGGAGATGGTAAAATAATACATCCAAGATTTTTAATAATCTTATTTGGTATATTTAAAAAATCTTTCTCATCATATTGTAGATTATTTATATTAATATCTATAAAGTAAGGAACAAAACCAGCTTGCACTATAGCTTGTGGGGCAGAAAAATAATTAAAGGATGTAGTTATAACATATTTTTTTTTAGTTAAATTTTTTATAAAATATAAACATGCTAAGATGGAGGTATGATCAGAGTTTGTTAAAATTACTTTATTTTTTTTTAAATTAAATTTTTTTTCAATTAATTTTTTACACTTATAATATAATGGTCCAAAATTGGAATAATACCTATTATTATCTATTTGCCTTAAAAATTTAATCAAATTTTTTGTGGGAACAAGAAGAGGATTGTATTTTAGCATTTTTTTATTTTTTTTAATCTATTATTTTAGGGTTTTTTTTCAAAAGTTAATTTAACTATTAGGTAACTAAATTGTGTTTTTTACCATACGTCTTCAATATATTTTCTATTATTAAAATATCTTCTTTTTTATCAATTTCAAAACTTTTATATTTACCTTGATTGTAATTAATTATTTTTCCAAATAATCTTTTTTTTATTTTTTGAAATTTAGATGCTGAAAAAATATAAAAAGAACCATTTTCAATTAACTTTTCTTGTATATTTTGTCTTCTTTTTCTTTGAATTTTAATATTATAATTTGGTGTAACTCTATTATTAAACTTATTCCAACTAAAATGAGCATCTAGAGTAGTAGAGGAAAATAAGCTATCGCATTTTTTTTTTTTAAATAATTTTAAAGCATCAGTTAAATCTTTTTTTCCACGTATTGGAGATGTTGCTTGTAATGCAATTATATTTTTCACTCTAAATTCTTTTTTAATTTCTTTAATAGCATGAAGCCAACCTGATTCAGAGGAACTAGTATCTGAAGATAATTTTTTTGGCCTATGAATTGTTGATGCTCCTATTTGCTTTGCTATAGCTAAAATTTTTTTGCTATCAGAACTTACCCAAATTTTATCTATTGATTTAGTTTGCAAACATGCTTTTATTGACCAATAGATTAATGGTTTGTTATTTATTTTAATAATATTTTTATTTTTTATACCCCTTGAACCTGCTCTAGCCAATATTATGGCATGATTATTTTTCTTTAACATTTTTAAATTATATTATAGTAAAAATAATATATTAAACAAAAATGATCCCTAAGTCATATTTAATTGCAGAAATTAAAATTAACCACAGTGGCTATGCTAAAAAATTAATATATTGTTCAAAATTAGCAAATTTAATTCAGTAAAGGTTCAAAAAAGAAACATAAAGCTTATATATTGAGAAAAATTTTAAAAAAGTTGATCTAAATGATTATAATTTAAAAGAAAATACATATTTAATTATAAATGAAATTAGAGATAAGATTGTTTCAATAAAGTAATAAATTTTTGCTAATGAATATTTTGTTTTATAATAATAGTTTTTTATGGAATGAACAAAGTATAGTTTCCCTGGCACTTGCAGAAAGATTCAAAAGACATAAAATTTTTTTCTTAACTTGCAATGAGACACTTTATAGTTGTGCACCTAATTCAAAAAAAATTAAAAATATCTGTACAACTTGTCTTATAAATAAGAATAAAATTTTAAAAAATTTAAAAAAAAAAGACAATTTTCAAGAATTAATTTTAAGTAGAAATATCGATTATAATAAGTTCAATTTTGAAATAAAAAATTTTTATCAACTTAAAAATATTTATTATAAAAATATGCCAATTGGAGAATTGGTGGTATCAAAAATTTGTGATGATGAAAAATCTCACTATTTGACACGTGAGTTAATTTTAAAAAATAAAGAAAGAATACTCAAAGAATTAAATTCGGGAATTGAATTGTTTGAAAGCACTATATCTAAAATAAATTATTTTAAAATTGATAAAATTTATGCTTGGAATGGCAGAAGATCATCGGATGGACCTGTTTTATTTGCTGCTAAGTATAAACGTATACTATTTAAGTCATTTATTAGCACTACTCCAAAAAAATATTTTTTAAGCAGGGGTACTAAAATACATGATCTAAAAGAAATAAAAAGACATCTAAATATTTATTCTAAATATATTTTAAAAAAAAAAGTTAATCTAAAAAAAATTTATCAAAATTATATTTTAAATAAAATAAATAGTAATATTAATACAAAACATTATGGATACCAAAAGATTAATTCAAACAAAGGTAAAAAAATTGGTGAAAAAAATTATATAGTTTTTTTTACATCAAGTGGATATGAAACTGCTGGTTTCGGAGATTGGGATAGCAAAATATACGTAGATCAATATCATGCAATAAAAAAATTAATTAATGATAAACGTTTGCGAAATGTAAGAATAATTATAAGATGGCATCCATTGCTTAAAAATGCAGGAATAATAGAAAAAGAAAGAGTAAAAGAAATTATTAAAGTAAAAGCAAAAAATGTAAGACATGTTAGATATGATGAAGATATCAACTCGTACAGCATACTTAAAAATGCTAATAAAGTAATTACATTTGGATCAAGTATAGTTTTTGAAGCAGATTATTTTAAAAAACCTATAATTAGCTTAACAGAAACGCCGTACGATGGTCTAAATTTTTTTTATAAGGCAACTTCTCATGAAGAAGCTATTAATTTAATCAAAAAAAAAATTAATCGAAAGGTAAGTATTTTGCCTTCAATACAGGCAGCGTTAATTAAAAATAATATCTTTGAATTTAAATTAAAAAAATTTAGTTATAAAAATAATAATTATTATTTTAAAAATAAAAAAATTATAAACTACTCATATTTAGATAGATTAAGAATTTTAATTTCGAGAATTTTTCATGTTTAGATACTCACCAATCATTATATTTTCATACAATAGAAAAACAAAATTAAATAATCTTTTTAAATCATTAAAAAAAAATAAAGAATACAAATATTCAAAAGTATACGTTTATCAGGATTTTTATAAACAAAAGGAAAATGAGAGAAACATAAAAAAAGTAAAGAATACGATTAACTTTTTAAAAAAAATAAAAGAAAAAAATGTTAAAGTAGTTTTTAGAAAAAAAAATTTTGGATTGGCAAAAAATATAATTTTAGGTATTACTGAAATTATAAAAATACACAAAAGAGCTATAATTTTAGAAGATGATTTAATAGTTTCAAAATTTTTTTTAAATTTTATGAACAAATCCTTAAATTTTTACCGAAATAAAAAAAAAATTTTTCATATAAATGGGTGGTCTTTTGACCTTAATTTACAGAAAAATCTTAAGTATGATAATTATTTTTTAAAATTGCCGTCAAGTTGGGGTTGGGCCACATGGGCAGATAGATGGAAGTATTTTGAAAAAAATCCTAAATTAATAGTAAAAAGTTGGTCAGCATTTAAAGTTAAAAAATTCAATTTTGACAATAATTATAATTTTTTTTCTCAAATAGAGAGAAATAAATATAATCAATTAAATTCATGGGCAATATTTTGGTATGCAGTAATATTTGAGAGGAAAAAACTATGTGTATATCCAAAACATTCTTATGTTTCAAATACTGGATTTGATTCTAATGCAAGTAACACAAAAAAAAGAACAAATTTATTTAAATCTAGATTAAAAGAAAAAATCAAAATTTCTTATTTTAAATTTGATAAAAATTTGAAAGAAAATAATAAAATAGTTAATGAGATTATTAGCAAAATGAAGTTGGAAAAAAAATTTAGTCTTTTTAAAAAAATTATGAATTATTTTAAATAATTGTATCAAATTATATCCCAAGTTATTGGGTGATCTTTTAAAATAGATACTTTTGATTTTTTTCTAAATAAGATATCAATATATTTTGGCAATATTCCACCAGCCGGCCCTTTTATACAGATATTGTTCTTTGTAAATTTTTCGTTTTTTTTAATATTTCTCTTTGCATAAATAGACTTTCTTTGATTATTAATAACCTCAAATTCACTTGGTTGTATAATTTTTTCACCCGATCCAAGAATAAAATTACGATTGTGTGCAATTTTAACTAATTTTTTCATTTCATACATTTCTGATGAAAAATTGTGATCTGGTCCCTCTAAATTTTTATCTAAAGTAAAATGTCTTTCAATAATATCTGCTCCCATACCTAAAGACATTATTGCAACTTCAATACCTGGATAATGATCTGATAATCCAACAGGAATATTAAAGATTTTTTTTAGGGTATTTATTGCATTTAGATTCATTTCTTTTTCATTAGCTGGATAAGAAGACAGGCAGTGTAATAAAATTAAATTTCTATTTCCAGTTGATTTAAATGCTTCTACTGCATCATTAACATTACCGATATTGCACATACCAGTCGATAGAATTAAAGGTTTTCTTGTCTTGCCTATTTTCTCTATTAAAGGAATATTAATAGCATCTACAGAAGCTAATTTATAAAATTTAACCCCAAGTTTTTCCAAATAATCAACACTTTTTTCATCAAAGGGAGTAGAAAATATATCTAATTTCTTTTTTTTTGCATATGAAAAAATTTCATTATGAAATTTATTATCAATTTTCAATCTATTAAACATTTCGTTGATATTTTCTTGAAGACCATCAGCCTTTTCGGCATAGTTGGCTGCTTTTACCTCGGCAGAAACTCTTGCATTAGTATTAAAGGTTTGAAATTTTATTGCATCACAATTGCACAAAATTGCGTTATCTATTAGTTTTTTTGCAATTTTTACATCACCATTATGGTTAAGACCTGCTTCTGCAATAATGTAAGGTTTATTCCCAAAGCCAACTAATTTTTTTCCAAGTTTAACTTTTTTGTTCAATTTCATTGTACTATTTGTTTTTTTTACGCCAGTATATTTATTATAATCATCAGTTAATATCTTAACAAGGTCTAAAGATTTATGAAAAAGTATTTGACTATCAGCATAATTAAATTCTCCTCCAGTTCCAATTGAATATAGTTGATGAAATTTTGAGATATTAGATTTTGTGTCAGCTAATTTTTTTTTGTAATCAACAAATTGAATTGGATAAACTATGTCTTCTTTATTCTCAGAAAAATCAAGTATGTCTTGTTTTTTAACTAAGTGCGTTTTTATTAAATCATTAATTATTTTATTTTTTAGATTACTTAGACTTAATTTATCAATTTTATCTCCCTTTTTGTATGTAATCTCTAAGCACAAAAAAGTTTTATTTTGAGGTGATAAGTGTTTAGACATTGTTTTAGGTTCGGAAATACGACTAAAAATTATTTCTTTGCTAGCAAAATAAAGCCAATTTACTTTTTTTGGTAAACATCTTTTTTTATTTATAGCCACGTAAATGGATCTAATACCTCTAAATTTAAGATCACTTTTAAAACCTAATAACTTAGATGTTAAATTAATTGGAAGACTGGAAATAATTATATCATCTTTACTTATAGAAATTTTTTTATTGTTAGAAAATAAAATTTGATTTATTTCATAATTTTTTTTTTTTAATTTTGTTACCATATGTTTAAGAAAAATTTTTCCTTTATTTTTTAAATATTTATTTTTAATTATTTCATATAATGGTCCAGTGCCAAATTTTCCTACTCCAGTTTTTTCTTTATTAAAAAAAGGGATAGATTTTTTAGTAAACACTATTCTTTTTGGAGCCCAATCTGATGTCATTTCTGAAGTTCTAATACCCCAAACCTTTTCGGGATATTCTTCGAAAAATAAATTTTGAAGTGTTGGACCAATTTGATTTATTATATGATCTTTAAAATTATTAGAAATTTTTTTTTTATTTTTTTTGATATTACTTAATTCTTTATTTATATTTTTATTCTGTTTTATGTTTAGTTTTCTTACTGCTTCACTAGAAAGTGGATAATCAATCATTTTATCATAAGATTTTCCTATTACGTTTTTAGACCAGTATGTTCCTTCTATTAGATTGTCTTTAAAAAGTTTTTTCCATAATTTCCAAATAAATTTATTTGAAGTATGAAATATATGTGGTCCAGTATCTAAATGAAAGTTTTTCCATTTCCAAGTTCTACACATTCCACCAACTTGATTTTTCATCTCATAAATACTTACATCAAACCCTTTTTTAGATAAAAAATAACCAGTAATTAGTCCAACAGGTCCCGCGCCCAAAATAATAAACTTCTTCTTTTTTTTAATCATAGGTAAGTTTTTTTTTAATACTCAAAAAAATTTTTTTAAGTAACTTTTTCTTTTGATCAAAAGTATGAGCAACCAAATCTCCTTCACCATTACAAACACCAAATATTTTTTTTGGTTTAACTGCATCATCAACAATAATATCATCTTTTTGACCAACTATTCCTCTCTGAACAAATGAAAATTCTTTTATTTTTTTTTTATAAATATTTGTTTCATATTGTGTTTGAGTAAAAGTTAAGTTTTCTAAATAAGAAAAATATGCACTTGTAGTATCTAATCTAAAAATATTTATATTTTTTTTGTTTATTTCCTTTATGCTTTCTAAGCTAAAATTTCCCTTACCAATATCAACAAATATTATTTTTTTTGGTAAATTTTTAACAATTTTTAAATCAATAATATTTTTGTTATTAGATGAGCATAATACAACATCAAAATTTTTGAAATTCTTAGGAAATGTGTTTAAAGCTTTTACTCTTGAAATCACCCCTTGTGGTTTAACATTGTTAAGTGCTATCGATAAACTTTTAAGAACATTTTTATTTCTTCTAAAAATAAAAATTTTTGAGCCGCATTCTACAAATTTCAGTGCAAGCTTAAACCCAATATTTCCAGCTCCTAAGATTAGTATTTTTTTTCCACCTAAACCTCTTTTGTCATTTAAAAACAAATTAAAAAGTAATGTTTCTGCTGCTGAAACTGCAAGGTCATTGGCCTTGTATAAATATATTTTTGATTTTTTTACAATTTCTTTAGCTACTCTTTCAATATTTTGAACACCTGTTTTTTTTTTAAACTCTATCTTTTTTTCAATATCAATAAGGATTACATCTACTTTACCATCAATTATTTTTAAAATTTTTTTTGATATGTTGTCACTATAAACAACAGCTCCAAAAAATATAAAATTTTTATTTTCTCTTATTGGTGTAAAAAAAAATTTTTTAGGATCATATTTTTTTGTATTACCTAAAAAAAAATAAATTTTTTTTTTATTTTTTTTAGTATTTATAGTTTTAATTAGTTTAAGTAACTCACGCATTTTGTTAAGATATAATTAAAGAATTTTATATGAAAAAAAAAAATAAAGTACACATTATAATTCAAGCTAGAGTCGGCTCAAAAAGGTTGAGAAATAAAGTTCTTATGGAACACAAAGGCTTATCGCCACTTAAAATTATGATTGAAAGACTTAAAAATTGCAAAAATATTGAAAAAATTATTGTTTGCACCACTTCATTAAAAGAAGACTATAAAATAGTCAAATTTTGTAAAAAAGAAAAATTAATTGTTTATAGAGGAAGTGTTAATAATGTTTTATCAAGATACTATGAAGTAGCAAAAAAATATAACTCACAAATTATTATCAGAGTAACTTCTGATTGCCCATTTGTTGATTATAGAATTATAAATGAAATGTTGTCTGAATTTAAAAGTTTTAAAATAGATTATTATGCTAACACTTACCCTATGCCAACTAAATTTCCTGATGGAATGGATGTGGAGATATTTAAATTTTCTGTATTGGAAAAAACATATAAATTAGCAAAATTACCTTCAGAAAAAGAACATGTTACCCCTTATATGTTTAATTCAAAAAATTTCAAAACAAGAAAAAAAAATATCAAGCAAAATTATTCAAAATATAGATTTTGCATTGATTATTTTGATGATTTTAAATTGTTCACAAAAATATTAGACAATTTTAAAGCTAAAATTTATAAAACATCTATGTTAGATATAATAAAATTTGTTCAAAAAAATCCAAATTACATAAATTATCAAAAAAAAATTAAAAGAAATGAGGGTTGGGCATCAGCTTTAAAAAAAGATGAAAAATTCAAATAATTTTATAATTGTAACTGGATCAGAAGGACAAGTTGGTAAAAATTTAGTTAAATTATTATCGAGTAAAAAAAATAATTTTCAATTAATATTAGTTGATAGTAAAAAAAAAAATAAAAAAAATTATTTTCAAGTAAATTTAAAAAACCAAAGTGAATTAAAAACTTTTTTTAAAATTTTAAAAAAAAAATACAAAAATATTTTTGGACTAATTAACCTTGCTGCATATCAAGTATTTACAGATTTTGAAAAAAGAAATTTAAAAGAAATTGATAATTCGTTTTATATAAATGTAAGAGCGAATATTTTGATAACTCAATTCTTATTTAATAATTATTTTAAAAAGCAAAAAATGGGAAAAATAATTAATATTGCATCAATCTATGGAATGAAATCTCCAGATTTTTCAATATATAGAACAAAAGATAGAAAATCTTCTGAGATATATGGAGCAACAAAGGCTAGCATAATTCAATTAACTAAATATTTTGCAAGTTATATGTCAAAATATAAAATTAATGTAAATTGTATTTCCCCTGGAGGATTGGAAAATAAACAAAAACAAAAAAAAAATTTCATTAAAAGATATTCAGCGAAGGTACCTTTGAAAAGAATGGGGAAAGTTGATGAATTAAATAGTTTAATTTTATTCCTGCTTGATAATGAGAGTAATTATATAAATGGTGAAAATATCGTTATAGATGGTGGGTATAATGCATATATTTAATTAATAATTAAATTTTCTATAAAAATTTTTTGGAACTTTATTCTCTGAAATTTTTTTCTTAATCTTTTTAAATACTGTTTCACAAGTTTTTAAATATTTTTTTATCTCATTTTCATTGTGGGAATACGTGACAAACATATAATTTGTTGCAAGATAACCCTTTTCAAGCATATACTTTGTGAAAAGTGTATGCAAAGTTTCATTATTATTCTGATAATCAAAATAGAAAGTAGGCATTGAGTAAAACAGATTTGTTTTAATATTTAAATTATTTTTTTTTGTTATTCTTTTCCAGCCTTCAATAATTTTTTTACCTCTTTTCTTTATTAGTTGGGGCACTTTCTTTTTTTTCATAAATTTAATTGTTTCTAGTGCAGCTACGAAACCAATCCTTTCAGTCCAAGCCGTACTACTTATAAAAGTATGGTTACTTTTTTCCATAAATTTTTTTTTACCGACGATTGCTGATATTGGATAACCATTTCCTAGTGCCTTTCCATAAACCACGATGTCAGGTTTCAATTTAACTTGTTTATAAATACCCCCTAGGCACTCTCTCCATCCAGAAGTAATTTCATCAATTATGAGTATTATTTTTTTATCTTTTTTTAGTTTATTAATTGTATTAACAAATTTTTTTGATGGATACTCACTCCTTGCTCCCTC
>MDTA01110805.1_pt1 | contig 14127 bp, 14 predicted proteins | sample 811151 | NCBI WGS metagenome assembly MDTA01 (sample SAMN05326648, study PRJNA326480) | marine metagenome | isolation source: seawater | place: Indian Ocean: South | collected 2010 | reverse complement strand
CGTCCTATACGTGTACAGCGACCCGCAACGCACGGCGCCCGTCAACGCCACCATCGCGCGCAACCCGCGCTTTAAACTGCGCCAATTCACGCCCGCTCTGGCCCGGGCCTTTGTGCGGGCGCATTGCCCGCACGCGCTCGGTGCCTTCGATATGGTTGTCCCGCATGCGTTCAAGGCGGACATGTTTCGGTACTGCGCGCTGTACACGACCGGGGGTGTGTACGCCGACGACGACCTCGATGTGGTGGTGCCGTTTGAGGCCCTAGTACAATCTCACCCGGGCAAGCTGCTGCTGATCGAAGACACCCACTTCATCAACCTTTGGAGCCTCGCGCCGCGGGTTGTGCGGCACGCAATGTGGAACGCCTTTATGGTGGCGCGCGAGCCCGGGAGCGATGTGCTGCACTGCGCGCTGGCGGTGTCGACGAGCAACGTGCTGATGCGCAAAGGGCGGCTTGGGCCGCTGCAGCTGACGGGCCCGGAGGTGCTGTACGGCTGCTTGCGCCGGGGCAGCGACGCCGCGGTAGTTGGGTGGCTTGGGGCGGGGGCGCGCGCGAACCGCGCGTTTGATTGGGGCGGTCGACCCATCATCCACCACGTCGCGCAGCCGCGGACGACAGAGCACTACGGCACGCGCCGGCACTGGTTTACCTCACAATAAATACCGCCGCAACCGACCATAAGCGAATATACGCCTTCCGGGTGGCTCTACGCTTTAGGCAGAGAGCCCAGCGTGCGATCTAGCCGCTTGTGAGTGAAGGTACCCTCGCTGTACATAACCGTCAACGACTGATTCCTCCACCACTTGGTCAGCCACGGCTCAAACTCCTTCCGGACCGGCGCGCGGTTGAAAGGTGCAGCGTTTGTTCGCACTAGCATAACTTTATAGGGATATGATGTACCAAGGTGCCCTCGGGTACAATAACAAACCCCATGGCCAGGGAAAGAAAACGTATGCTGATGGCACAGTTGCAGAGGGGCACTTTGAAGACGGTGTGCTCAACGGCCAAGGCAAGAAGACATTTACTGATGGCTGCATCAAAGAGGGCACATTCATCAGTAGCGAGCTTGTTAATGGTAAAGTAACGCGGCGACCCACCCCGTTTGAGACCATTTCTATTGAAGCGGGGGTGTTCAAGGATGGCAGGCTCAATGGACAAGGCTACAAAAAGTTTTTTGATGGCAGGCATGAAGAGGGCGAGTATATTGAGGGCGACCTTAATGGTCAGGGCCAAAAAACTTCTCCAAGTGGCACTGTGTACGAGGGCACGTTCGGTCGTGGTCAGCTTGTAGATGGCAAAGTTGTATATTTCGACGGCACCATCTGCGAAGGCAAGTTCAACACGGCCGGCCAGCTAATAAAAGGAACAATTTTGCACCCCAGGGGTGCTATGCACGAGGGTGTGTACAAAGTTGCAAGGTCGGGTGGTAAAGGAAAGAAAACGTTTGTATACGGCGATACTGAAGAAGGCGAGTTTATAGGTGGTCAACTCAAGAATGGCAGGGTTACGTTTTCCAATGGCGAAGTACATGAAGGCACCTTTAAGGATGGCATCATGATTGGCAATGGAAAAAGCATGATACCTCTTGCGGACGGCAGTGTTTACGAATTTAAAAGGCACTGTTTACGACGCCCAACGGGCACCACGTGAGGTACGAAGAGCTGCTGGCCGACCCACGGGCCGTGATCAAGCGCATAGCGGACCAGGCCGGGTTATCGTGCCCCGGGGTACAGAGCAACGGCACCTTTGTCATCGTGAAAGGCGTGACCAAGTTTGGTGGCGTTGACCCGGCCCCCGTAAAGTTTAAGCGCGCGCAGGCCTTCTTTGCCTCGCGTACGCGGACCCTGAATGGTGATTTATTGTGAAAACTGTTACGGGCTATGTCCCGCGGGCCCGCTTCGTGGGCGGCGCCGTCGTCCAGGTGCCGGCGGTGGCGCGCGCAAAATCGAGGGCGTGGGCGAGCTGCTGGGGGTCCTCGAGGTACGGGGCGTGCAGGAGGGCCCAGGCTGCGGGCCACCGGGCGGCGCCCGGCACGTCGTCGAGCTGGAGGCCGCCGACCTGCACGGCCGTCTCGGTCACGTCGAGCGTGGGCGCCTCCGCCGCCGAGGCAAGCAGCGCCCGGGCCCACGGCTCGAGCCGCAGCCCGCTGAGCGCGTCGTGGACCGCCCGCGACACCTTGGCGTAGCCCCCCCAGTATTGTTGGTGGGTCCAGGCCCAGTGGTAGTCGTTGCGGCGCCGGGCCGCCCGGTCCGCGCGGTAGAGCGCGGCGGGCACCTCCTCGACCGCAAACGGGCCGTTTGTCGGGTCGAAGACCGCCCGCACCGCTTTGCAGTGAAAGTGGTAGCCCGTGATTTCGTCGGCCGTTACTGTCGACATTTTTTTGTAACGGCTGTCACTTTATCGCTTGGTCATGTCGCACGGAGGGTTCCGCGTCGCCGGCGTGCTCGGCCACCAGCGCTACTCGCCCTCGGCGGCCCCGAACGGGCCCTGGCTCGGGGGCGGCGGCGCGCTCGTCTGGCCGCAGCACGACGTCCCCGACGTGTACGGCCAGTGCCCCGTGCTCGCCAACCCGATGCTTGCCGTCGGCCCTGGCGGGCTCCCAAAGGCCGCGGCCGTCGCCGCCTTTCTCCGCCTGGTCGAGTGCACCCCGAGCGACGGGCCCAAGCCGCCGCAGGTGGCCAGCGTCCGCCCGCAGGCCGTCCGGGCGCTGCTCAAGGCCTGGGGCAACAGCGGCACCGAGCTGACCAAGCCGTTCCTCGACGCGTTTGTGCTCGACAAGCGGTTCGACGGCACCATCGAGAGGGCGACGCTGCTCAAGAACATCAAGCCGGGGGCCACCGAGTTCCGGCGGTGGCTTGAGGCGGTGCTGGCGCTGCCGGTCCACTGCGATCTCGCGCTGGGGCTGCTCGCGCTGGGCGCCGTCAAGCCCGAGGTTGCCGAGCACCTGCTCGACGGCAAGGACGCCAGCCGCGCCGGCATCGAGGCCTGCGGGAAGCTGCTCCGGATCGATCCCGGCGCCTACGCGCTCGCCGGCGGCGGGCAGAACAAGGCAAGCGCCACCGCGATTGTCGCCGCCGCGGTCCGGGTGCTCGAGCTGCACCACGGGCCGAAGCAGCCGGTCAACCTCGAGAGCTACAGCACCAAGCTGCACGCCGCGCTCAACATCAGCAACGCCGTGCCGGCGGCCGTCGGCCGCGGGCTCTGGCGCCACATGCAATGCCGCGGGTGCGTTCGGCTCCCGGCCCGCAGCGCGCCGTGGCGGAAGATGCTTCTCAATTCGGACTGGGCCGTGTACGCCCTCGACGGCGCGGCCGACTCGGTCCCGCTCGAGGCCGTGCGGGCGGGTCTCTTTGTCGCGGTGGCCGACCGGCTCTACAGCACCGCGCTCCTATCGGTGCTGTGGGCCGTCGACACGGGCGCTCTGCAGATTGTGCTGTACCCAACAATCGGACCGTTCACGGGCCGGCCTCGGAAGATTGACCACCACCTCGTCCGCCGGGTCGGGGCGGACAACCGCCCGGAGCCGATGCGGTTCCCGTGCACCTGGCTCGGGGACCTCGCCGCGCCCCGCGTCACCCCGGCCAGGGCGATCGCAGGCGTCGCCGACGGACTCACCTGGGCCGCCATCGGCCACGCGGCCGCAAAGGGCGTCCGCACGATCATGCTCGCCGGGCACACCCCGACGGCGGCCGCCGCAGCCGCCGCGGGCAGGCCGTCGGCGTGGCTCGACCTGCTGTACACCCACGGAGAGTACGAGCTGTGGCACGTCTCGGTGGGCCGCACGCTCATTGACGCCGCGCAGGCGACCCGGGTGCTCACGGCCTCCGACAAGCGCCTTGTCGCCGCCACGAGCATGTACGCGATGACGCGGGACTACCAGTACGTCAAGCAGATCCAGGAGGCGCTCGCGGCGGCGGGCATCAAAGGGGCCGGAACCGGCGCCGACGAGGCCGCCATGCCGCTGGCTACCGCCGTTGACCTTGCCCAGAACATCGCCGCCGCAGACCCGCCCGCCGCCAAACGCCCGCGCTCGGCTGCTGCGCTTGATTGAATTTTTAATTCACAGAATCTGAGGGCTAGGCGCTGCGGGCGCATCGTCCTTGTGCCAGCGGGTGTAGGGCGGGTCAAACGTTTCCGACCCCACTTTGACCCCTTTGCTGCTGTCGCAGCCGTACAGTAGCCGGCCCGCCGTCAGGCCCCCGGTCGCGTGGCCGCGGGACACGCGGATGGCGGACTCGCTGAAGCCGCTCGGGGTGTGAAATACGGCATCCCTCGCGGTCACAATGGCGACCCATTCGGCCCAGCTTGCCAGCCCAGAGGTGTGGAACACGGGCCCAGTCTTGTGCATAGCAAGTTTTTGGTACACCTCTTCACGATCCGCGAGGATGGTGTAATTGCGCAAGGCGAATGCCGCTTTAATGCTGTCGTAGGGGCGGCGACACCGGAACACACCGCGGCGGTCTTTTGTGGTATCCCCTAGCCGGAGGTGCAACACACGGTTGGGCCCGCACGCGGGCCCGAGGAGCCCGGCCGGGCCTGTGCAGCTCGAGGGCAGCAACGCCTGTAGGCTGGCGGTTGGGGCATAGTTGTCGAAAAACAGCTGGTGCATTGATTCTCGGGGCCACACAGGGCCCGGCCAGTCGTTGCCGTCAAACGCAACAAGCTGGTGCGCACTGCCGAATGTTGCATTAATCGCGGAAAGCGTATCGGTCGCACCAAAGTTCCACGCGCGGGCGTGCGGCACTGTTGGGGTGGGGGCTCGCATGGTCGCGGCGGCCCGCTCACAAGCGCTTTGTATTTCGGGCTTGGTCGACACAAACGCCGCATTAAAGTCGGCCCAATTAACGCACACACGTCGGCGGAACCGCCTCGCAAAGATGTGCGCCACCCACAGGCCGTTGAGGAGGTTGCCCATGCCTTGCCCCCGGGCGGGTAATGGTTTGATCCCAAACACGACGAGTCGTGGCGGCGGGGCGCGTGTGGCTGGCAGCGTTGTGGGCGCGGCCCGTGGTGGGGGGCGATGGGGTGCGCACGGCGCCACGTCTTCTTGGTGGGTGCCAATCAAAATCACCAGCGGACTTAGAGAAAGCAATGCGACCAATGCATAGAAACGCATCCTCGGCCGCCACACAATTGTGGTCGGAGAACCAATCGGCGTTCCCGATGGGCAATGCATTTAACCGAGTGCACTGGCTGCATATAAGCCGCCACACCGGGCAGCAACCCGGTGGGGCGCTTCTGCACGATGGCCCACCGGCCCATTGTTGCGGTGTGCGCGTGCGCCCGGTCGTTACCGGCGTGGCGCAATGCAAACAATGCTTCGCTGTTCTCGCTCATGCTGCCGTCGCTCCGCGCCACCGTATTGCCGTTTGAGCAACAGAGCTGGGACGTCCGGCTGTACGTGACCATCGACGACGACGACCGTTTCTTCAAAACGACACTCGCGGCGGCCGCCGCCAAAGCCGAGTGGCCGCCTATTGTCGTCACCGAGGCCCCTCGCCAGCGCAATGGGGTGCCCCTCAACGAGAACGCGGCGGTTGCGTACGCCGCCGGCGCGGAGTACGTTGTGCGTGTCAACGACGACACCGAATTTGTCACCAGCGGCTGGCTGTCGCTCGGTGTTGCTGCGCTGCGGGCCATGACGCCTCCTAACGTGGGCGTGGTCGGCCCGGCCTGCCGGCAGGGCAACACGGCCATTTTGACACACGACATGACGCACCGCACCCACCTTGACATGTTCAACGGCACGTACTACACGGCCGAGTTTTCGGCGTGGTGGGCCGACGACTGGATTACCGAAATCTACAAGCCCAACAACCTGAAGGTGATCGCCGGCTGGGAGGTCAAGCACCACACTGAACCCCACGGCACGCGCTACGCCGTGTCACACGCTCGGCGTCGGTACCTCGCCGATGCCATTCAAAGGGGGAGGCAAACAATAACTGCCGCGTGCGGCGGTGCCTGGGTCATCTCGTACTCGCTGTACGGCAGCGACCCACGATACACAGACGGCGCCGCCGCCAACGCCGATCTTGCGGCGAGCCTGTTCCCTCGGTGGCGGGTGCGGGTGTATTATGCGCCAGACGTCCCGGGGTCGACCCTTTCCGAGCTGCGCGCACGACGCAACGTGGACCTGGTTGCCGGCACGCTTTCGCTGAGCCCAATGGTGTGGCGATTTCTGGTCGCTTCAGACCTCACCGTGTCGCGCTACATTGTGCGCGACATTGATTCGCGGCTCTCGGCCCGCGAGAAGGCCGCGGTCGACGCGTGGGTGGCGTCGGGGGAGCGGTTTCACGTCATGCGGGACCACCCGTCGCACTCGGCGCACTCGATGAGCGGGGGCATGTGGGGAGGCACCGCCGCTGCGTTTCCGCAGATGGCCGGGCTCTTGGCGCCCGTTTCCGCAACCTACGTGGCCGACATGGACTTTTTGGCCTCCAACGTGTGGCCCGTTGCTCGAGAAAGCGTGCTGCAGCACGACGCCTTTGGCTGCCACACCACGTTGTGGGGGCCGACCCACCCGTTTCCCACTCCACGACGCGGGCCCGAGCACGTGGGGGGCGTCTGGGTCAACGGCGCGCTGCGTCAGGTCGACGTTGACATTTTAAACCAGGCGCTGGGTCGCGAGTGCAAGAGCACGTAACGTATTATTGCAATTGAGCGCCAAAGTCAAGGCGGCGCGGCGGCAGCAGCCCCTGCGCCTCGCGCGGCTGCGGCTTGAGCAGGCGCGCAATCTCGCCAAAGTGCGCTTCCCAGCCCCCGGGCCGGGTGAGCACGGCCCGGATGATTGCCGCATTAGCCGCGGCCGTGCATAGCCCTTGGCCGTACGCGTGGTACGCCTTGGTGTACTCGGGCTGCTGCAGCCACTGCAGCGCCATGGCCAGGCGCCTGTCCACTTCGGCCTGCGGGCATTCAACCGTTCCGAGCACATACCAGACCAGCGCGGCCCGCCGCTTGGCCGGGCTCCACCCGGCGGCGTCCTCGTCTTCGCGCTCTGCGATGATGGCGAGCGCCTCGACAAAGGGCGGCGGCGGCCGCGGCGGCAGAGAGGGGGCCATCGTGAGCGTGGGTTGGGTGTGTGCTGCTCTGTCTCTTGGTCGATTATATTTTACTACTGTCACGTGACATCACTAAAATTGATAATGGAAGGCGAGGGGTACAACGCCGGGCGGCTGCCGTGCCAGAAATGCTACACCATGACCTGCCGCGCGGGCGAGCGCCAGCAGGCCGCCGAGACGGCCGACATGTTGGTGCTCCAGGGCCAGCTGGCGGGGTACAGGGCCGCCCTCAATGCCCATCGCCTCACGCCAGACGAAAAGGCCGAGACCCAGCGCCAGCTCGAGGTGGTAGAGGACCACAAGCGGTGGCTCCTTGGCGCCAAGGCCGCCGGCGACGTCTGGGCCTGCTTGCTCTGCGGCATGCGCGGCGAGTTTGAGCACATTGTGCACCACGTGCACAGCGACCCGCCGTGCGCCCGCCGCCTTTGCGCCAAGGCCGCCGGCATGCTCATCGCCGAGCCCGGCGTGCCCTTTGACCCGCAAGGCATGCACAAGTACTTGACGTACATGCACCCGTGCGAATGAAGCGGCTGCAGCGCCGCCCATATAAGCGATGTAGCACGCTCATCTTTATTGTTACTTAAAATGAACGTCATGGATTTAGTGGCGCCTGAAGTTACCTTTGACGCCCCCGATCACCCAGTCGGCACCGTCCTGATTGCAAAGAACAGCCCTTATGGCCATGCCGTGCGGGGCACTGAATTTCCGCTTCTAGTGGTACAGCCAGCCGAGAAAACCGTGCGAATCTGGAATCATGGTGGGGGGGCGATTGGAAAACTCGAGGAAACCCAAGGGCCATCTCAACTAGTTGTTTATGTCCAGGATGAAGGTCAGCAAATCCGCTCTTGGTATCAAGAAATGGATCTTCCATTTCGCAAAGATGAAAAGCACGGCATTCCCGAAAGAACTACTACCACTTTTCATGGAAACGAGGTGGGGCCTGCCACGGCAAAGCACCACAAACAAATCGCGGAAATGCTTGATAATCTTGAACACTCCCCCCCCCCTGAAGAGCGGCACAAACGTTTCAAGGTGGGCACCGGGTTGACAGACGCCATCCGCATTGCCCGGGCGCGATTGGAACAGAAAAGCGCGGTTGAATTCGGTATCAATCAAAGGCACAAATACAATGCCTTAAAAATAAACGAGCACCGCCAGATCCCGACGTTACCACCCGAGATGCTTGACAAAGTTGAGAATTTTTATGTTGCGTTTGGGGACATGTAAACAACAAATTTTATTAGACATCGGGAATGGTTCCCGCGAGCGTGTCGCTGATGCGCTGGACGTTTGTTACCGCGCGCTGGATCGAGGCGCACCCCCGCACGTACGCGCCGTCCCGCGTCTGCGCCAGCCGCATCCGCTCCACCGCCTCGCCCGCCGCCGCAACGGTGTGGCCCTCTGCCGCCATGAGCACGTCGAGTTCGGCCCGCGCCACCTCGATCGCCGTCGGCTTCTTTTCGTGCTGCGCCACCCGGTGCAGGCTGTACACGGCCGTCGTGTAGTAGTCGGCCATTGCAAAAAAGAGCTTGGCCGCGACGGCGAACCGGGCCTCCTCGGGGTCGGCGCTGCGCTCGAGCCCCGCTTGCAGGCTCAAAAAGGCCGCCCGCACGTCGTCCAGCCGGTCCATCGTCGACGGCTTTCCGCCCGGCGCCGCCCACAGCTGGAGCACCACGTTGACGGCGGCTCGGAGGCTCCGCGGCGGGTCGGCAAACGCGCGGTCGAGCCGGGCGGGCGTCGGGCGCAGGCTCCGCACCCCGCTCAGCTCGCTGGGCCACTTATCGGGCCGCGCCAGGATCGCCAGCAGCTGCTCCGAGTACCGCTGGCCCACCGCGTCGCCCCGGCTCCGCGCGTTGGCGGGGTCGGCCGCCCGCAGCAGCACCGCGATCGCCGACGAAAACACGTTCTCGTGCACCGTCTGCAGCACCTGCTCCGAGTCGGTGCCCAGCTTGTCCACCAGGTCGCACATCCGCAGCAGCTCGGTCTTATTGAGGGCTGCACGCGGCTGGGCACACCGCCGGCGGCGCGGCGTCCTCGGCATCGAGCGTGTGGAGGCAACCGGTAGACGCCGCGATGTGGTGCAGCCGGTCGTACGCCTCGCTCTCGAGGTCTTTCAGGGCTGCGAGGGTGCGGTGGTACCCGGGGGCTGATACTGCGCCGAGCACCTTTTCAAAGACGCGCTGCAGCCTGGCGTGCGACGCGCCCAGCTCGCCGCCCCGTGTCTGCGTAAACCCAAAGCTCGCCGCCGCCGCCTGCCCGGCGTCGCCCCGCGCCGCGACCGCCGTGCAGCACGCCGAGAACACGGTGCAGTACCACCCGAGCGCCGCCGACGTCACCGGTTGGCGGTCCACCGCCGCGGGCGTAAACTCGCCGATCGGGCTAAAGTGCCCCAGCAGCACCGGGCCGGCCCACGGGTCGCACAGCGCGTCGGGGTCCAGAAGCACCCCGGGGCCGCCGAGCGCCCCGCCCAGGTTGCCGAGGTGGAAGTCGGGGTAGCACACCCGGGAATCCCGCAGCGCGGACACCGCCCGGAGCACAAACGACGCCACCGCGGCTGGGCTGGCCCAGCGGTACTCTACCGGCACCTTGTCCATCTCGATCCCGCACCCGACCACCGTCGGCCGCGGAAACAGGCCCACGGGCGCGAGCGCCAGCGCAGAAGCAACCCGCTCCAGCTCCTTGCCGTAAATCGGGTATTGGCCGTCGACTAGGAGCACTTTTCGAACCCGGCCCGTCCCGAGGTCGTACACAACCCCGTTGGATCCCCTGCCGCACTCGGGGCCGCACTCGGGGCCATGCTCGACCGGCTCACCACCTCTCTGAAGCGCACGGCGGGCCCGCTTCGCCCCTGCGCCGTTACCGTGGCCGTGGGCAGCGAGCATGGCGACCCGCCGCTCCGGGGGCCGGTGCACACGCTGGGCGGCGGCGCAGTTATACTGCACGCCCGAAAGGACGGCCAGCGCGCCGGCGTCGGGCTGCCCGGGCACCCCGGGGGCCACTTTGCCGAGCCGGCCGGCCCACACGGCCCGCGGCCGACCAAGAAATTCAAGGTCAGCGCCGAAAATGCCGCCGGCTTTGTGGCCGCCCGGGGCCCAGGGGCACCGCTCATGGTCTGGCTCGACACGGGCTCGGACGAACGCCTCCGGGCCTCGTCGGGCACCGACCTGCACGAGTTTATCGAAACCCTCATGACGGACCTGCCGCCGACGCTGGCCCTCGAGCCGGGCGCGAACAAAAAGGTTGACGCCGTGCTGCGCCGCATGCGCCGCCGCGTCTGGTCGGTCGAGCTGCTCGTTGCCGTGCTCGCCGGGCCTGTGGCCCGCGTCGATCGCCCGCCGGGCAGCGCCGACACCTTTTGGATTCGCAGCGCCAACCTGAACCTGCCGCTGCCCGTCGAGCTCACCAAGAACGCCCGCGCGCTCGGCGTCGTGCTCCGGGGCGGCGATTTCAAGTGCACCGTCGAGGCGGTGGCCGCCGCTGCGGCCCCGGCGCTCGCAAATTTTCTGCAGCTGTGGATCGCCGGCACGGCCCGCGCAGACCTCCGGGCCCGGGCCCCCGTGTCCCGGAGGCTCAGCGGCACCGAGCTTGCCGGGCCCGCCGCCAAAACCAGCGCCGGGACCCCGCAGCACGTCGTCGACACCGTCGGCGCCCTCGCGGCAAAACTGGGCATGTCAGCAGACCGCGAGAAGAGCCTCCTCGATAGGGTCGGCCAGACGTTCCGCAGCACCACCGTCTACCCGCCGTACGGCTGCCAGAGCGAGAAGCGCGACGGCCCGAACGAAAGCTGCATGCACTGTCCGATCGCGCCCGAGCAGCGCTACTACCGGTGCGGCGGGTTTGGCATCACCCCCAAGGACGTCGCCGTCACCCTGTTCAGCGTCCTCTCCGAGGCCGGGGGCGGCCGGGCCCCGCAGATGATCGAGGCGCTCCCTCCGTGCATCACACAGCCCCCGCGAAACAACACCAACAACGTCTGGCGCCTCGAGGTCAGCGGCGTCTTCCGCGCGCTCGCAGAGGCGCTGGCGGCGAGTGTATTTTAACATTGTCATACATACATATGCTTTGCGGGCACAAGGCTGGAGCCCGGCGGGAACCAGCCGCGGCCGCAGAATAGGGCGATGCAGTGCCACAGCTCGTGCGGCAGGTGCGGCAGGCCGCACGGGGCGGCGGGGCGGGGGCCGAGGCGGGCGGCCACCCCAAAGAGCGCGCGCACCGAGCTTCTAAACCCGGCAGGAAAGGCGGCGTGGCCCTTGGGCGTCCACGGCGGCCCCTGTGCCACGCAGCCTTGGACGGCGCCGTAGCGGATGAGAAGGTCCGCCATGGCCTGGTCGGTGTACATGCTCGGCGAGAGCTCAAAGGCACCCCACGGGGTTTCGCATTCTTCGTTCAGGAGCTGCGGCTCGGCGCCGCGCTCGAGCAGCATCCGGGCGGCATCGACGCTGCCGTGCCCGCACGCCGCGTGGAGCGGGTAACCGCCGTCGACGGCGGCGCCCCTGTCGAGCAGGTCGGTCGCGATGGCGACCCCGAGGTCCTTGCGCTCGATCGAGCACGCGGCCGTGAGCGGGGTGCTGTCGTCGCAGTAGCGCTCGTTTGGGTCGGCGCCCGCGCCGATCAGGAGCCGCACCACCTCTCGGTGGCTTGACGCCTCGGAGTCAAACGTAGCATGGTCGATGGCCTCGAAGAGCGGGCGCCCGTTCAGGGTGGCGCCCGCGGCGAGCAACGTGCGCACCACGTCGACGTTGCCCCACCGCGCCGCTGAACTGAGCGGGGTGAGACCAAATCTGCCGACGGCGTTGACGGTGACGCCGTGGGCGATCAGGCGCTCGAGCATCTCGATCGAGCAGTCGCCGCACCCCGCGCCAATGAGCGGGGCGCCGTCCTTCCGGAGCTCCTCTGCGTGGCGGCTGCCCAAGAGCGCGTCGGTGGCGTCGTGGTTGTTGTTGAGCACGACGGCGTCGAGGGCGCCGGCCGGGCTGGCGCCCATGGCAATGAGCCGCTCGACAACACTTGCGGCCTCGTGGTGCCTGCAGGCCGCGACGAGAAACGAGCCGCACCCGCCCGACCCGTACATGTACCCCTCGTCGGCCACGCGCGCCAGCTGGGTGCGCCCCATCTCCTCAATCTCGGTGAGCGCCGTGTCGGCGCGGGCGGCCAGGGGCCCGTCCAGCACGGCGACGGCCGCGGCGCGGAGCGCCGCGACGGAGGCGTGAAACCGATCCTCCGCCTCAAACAGCTTCTCGTGCGAGCTGCCAATCTCGAACGGGCAGACCCGCACCGCGTCGGAGCAGACGCGGTCAATGTGGTCGGCAATGGCGGCCTTTTGGCCCTCGGGGGCGGCGGCGAGCACGGGCTTGAGGTGGCCACGGCACACGGCCACGAGGTCCATATTTTTTTTTTTGGATTCTACCCAGTCATTACAATTTACATTATTTGAACGCGCTGCAAGAGGAAGCCACGGCGACCGCGGCGTTTTGCGATGCGTAGCGCCTTGCTGTATTGTGAATTTCATAAACTTACGTGCCCCGATTAGCGTCCATCGCGGCCGCGCGGATGGCTGCGACGTCGCCGGTGCCGTCGCGCTGAAACGCAGCGATCCGGGCCGCGGCCTTTAGCTTTTTTTCGCACATCCGGCCCACCTTGAGCGTGCGGGCCGCGCCGGCGTCGCGGCCGCCGCTGATGGTGCACAGCGTGGCGCAGTGGCGCCGATTGCCGCAGAGCCCGCATGCGACCCACTCGGGGCTGCACGGCGCAAAGACGACCGAGGGCGCCTTCCGGATCGCCGGCCCGAGCGCCGGGCTGAGCCGGAGCAAGTCGGTGTACAGCTTGTCCAGGCACACTTCCCGGGCCGCCGACGTGAGCGGGAACAGCTCGCCGCTGCCGTGCTCGCCCAGCTGGTAGTGCCCCACAATGTGGATGCAGCCGCGGGTGTACGTGCGGATGCCGGCGCGTCCGACGTAGACGACGCTGTCGGTGACGTCGGTGTAGCGCGAGTCCTTGCGGTTCGGGATGTCGTCGGTGTGGTCCGAGGTAAAAAAGCACTCCTTCTTCGGCACCCGCTGCACGTCGGCGTGGTCGTCGTAAAAGGCTTGGAGCGTGCCGGCGGTGACCTCCTTGGCCCGGTACACCCACGAGACGGTGACCTCGTCGGGGCCGTTGACAGAAAACAGGTGGAAGTAGTCGCCTTGGCCGTTGCTGAAGACCCGGTCAACGTCCGCCGTGGTAAACGGCAAATCTTCGTCGTCGCCGTCGTCGCTGTTGTCGCTGTCGTTGCCGTTGTCGCTGTCGTCGCTGTCGTCGTCAAACAGCGTGCGCCGCCGCTTTTGCGGGGGCTCCGCCGCGGGGGCCGCCGCCGTTTTTGTGGGAGCCGGCTCGAGCACCTTCAAGGCCGTGGCGACCTCCACGCCTTCCTCGAGCATGCGCCAGAACACGGGGGGCATCGCGCCCCTGGCCCGGTTCACTACCTTGCGGAGCAGCGGCACGTCGGTCATAGCTTGGCTGTATCGGAGATGTAATGAGAAGAACAACTTCAATTTTTGGGCCGTAACGGTCGCTGAATTAATTGATTGATGCCACTTTAAGAGCCAACCCAAAGCGACTTTTGCGCGCTCTCCATGGCAGCCTGAGCGGCCGCGAGCCTCTTCGCGCACTCGTCAACCGTGCGCCTGTGCTCGGCCACCCGGCTGTCCTCGTCCTCGTGGAGCCGCTTCCGCTTGCGGTCGCCCGCGCTCTGTGCGGCGTAGTGCCACTCGCGGTTGCCGTTTTGGTAAAGCCACTCGTCCATGCACGCCCTGACCGTTTCCTCGAGCGCCTCGCTGAATCCGGCGTCCATGGGGTCGCCGCCGGCCACGTTGCAGACGGCGGCGCGGACGGCCTCTTCGACGGCCTGGTTCTGATCGGGGAGGCCTTCGGCAAACGATCTCTTTTCCGGCGTGACCACTTCGGCTTCGAGCTTGACAAAGAAGTCGACCTGCGATGCGCTGGGCCCGGTGACGACGGTCTGGTAGCCCTCGGTGGCCCACAGGTGCATGGCCTGCCCGCACGAACCCGGCGGGGCCGAGCACCCGCCG
>MDTA01124609.1_pt1 | contig 14128 bp, 11 predicted proteins | sample 811151 | NCBI WGS metagenome assembly MDTA01 (sample SAMN05326648, study PRJNA326480) | marine metagenome | isolation source: seawater | place: Indian Ocean: South | collected 2010 | reverse complement strand
CATCATAGCCTCTCAATTCATAAATTCTAGATATTGAATCTCCGATAATTGTTGATCTTAAGTGACCAACGTGCATCTCCTTTGCGATATTTGGACTAGGAAAGTCAACTATTATTTTTTTATTAATATCTTTATCCTTTTCTGAAAATGCTAATGGAATTCCTAATCTTTTACATTCTAAATTGTTAATTAATTGATTTATAAAAATTTCATTTTTAATTTTGATATTAATAAAACCTGGTCCAGCTATTTCTAATTTTTCTACTAGATTATTAATCTCTTTATGTGTCTTAATGGTATCTATTAATTCTGCTGCAATGATTCTTGGATTCTGACCATAAATTTTTGATAAAATCAGACATACATTTGATTGATAGTCACCAAATTCATCTTTTGAAGATTGAACTACTATATTTGTTCTAATATTTTCGAATTCATTAATTTTATTATTCTTGTTAAGATTCTCCTCTAAGGAGATTTCAAAATATTTTTTAATTATATTAAAAGTGTTGATCATAAATAAATATTTACAAAATAAATCAATAATCTAATCAATATAACGCATACTGAAATCAATCCATTTGCTTTTGGTGGTTGCTGAACTAGTAGATATAAAATTAATACCACTTATCAAGTATTTATTTATTTCCTCAGGATTTATTCCAGAGATTTCTATTAATAATTCTTTACTGTTAGTTCTATTTTCCATACCTTTAGCAATTTCTCTTAAATACTTTATATTCTTTTTTAATAAGGCTGGATCAATTTCATCAAGAAGAATACTATCTGCTCCAGCTAAAATTGCATCTCTTGCTTGCGATATATTTTCTGCTTCGACAATTATATGAGTTGTAAATGGAACATTTAATCTAATTCTTTGGATTGCATTTTTTATATTGTCAGTCCAAGCGATATGGTTTTCTTTTATCATTGCTGCATCATAAAGTCCCATTCTATGATTTGTTCCACCACCGCATTTAAAAGCATATTTCTCAAGACTTCTTAAACCTGGAGTAGTTTTTCTGGTATCTGCCAATTTAATATCTGATCCTTTTAGCTTTTCTACTATTTTTTGAGTGTATGTTGATATACCAGAAAGATGCATTGCTATATTTAATGCAACCCTCTCACTTGATAATAAACTTCTTGATGGTCCTTTTAGCTCAAGTAATTTTTGATTTTTACTAAATCTTTCTCCATCTTTTACAAATGGAATAAATAGTATTTCCTCATCAATTTGATTAAAAATTCTCTTTACTATTTGAATGCCGCAAAAAACCCCATCTTCTTTCGCAATCCAATATGCTTTTCCAATATCTTCAGTAATGCATGATTGAGTTAAATCTCCATTGCCTAAATCTTCAAAAATCCAATGATCTATTGTATTTCTAATTTTAGGTGAGTCCCAGTCCAAAATTTAAAAATTTATTTTATCTATTATTTTAACTTTTAAAGTTAACTAAATTAAAACCTTTTCTAAACTAAATTTACTTACCAATACAAAACTTTGAAAAAATATTATCAAGTAATTCTTCAGTTAATTCTTCACCGGTCAATTTTGCAATATTTTTAATACCATCTCTTAATTCTATTGATAAAAGATCAAAAGGTAATTTTTTATCAACTATTTCACTTGTATCATTTAAGTTCTTTAAACAATCTTTCAAATTTAATATTTGTCTTTCATTAAGGAATACATCTATATCTTCATGCACTCTGCTAGAACATTTTTCAATTATTTTTTCTATCAAAAAATTTTCACCTTTATTTTCTTTAATACTCATAAATATTGTTTTTTCATTATAGCTTTTGTTATTAAGTTTATTAATATTCACAAGATCTTTTTTATTTCCTAAGATTGTTATTAATTTATTAGCGGGAATATTTTCAATTATGCTTTCATCTTCTTTGTTAAAGCCAATTTGAAGATCATAAATATATATTAAATAATCACATTCTTGAATCATTTCTAGACTTTTTTTAATACCAATTTTTTCAATATAATTATTTGTATCTCTTATTCCTGCAGTATCAATTATCCTAATAGGGATATCTTTAATGATTAGATTAACCTCAACAATATCTCTTGTTGTTCCTGGAAATTCAGTGACAATTGCTTTGTTCTGTTTAGAAAGTAGATTTAATAATGAACTCTTGCCTACATTTGTTTTCCCAATTAAAGCTATTGATATCCCATTAATTATATGACTATTTCTTTTAGTAATTTCTATAAGATATTTGATTTTTTCTTTTATCAAATTTAAACCTTCTGAAAATTTTTTATAGTTAAATTCTTCAAAATCTTCTTCAAAATCAACTCTTGCCTCAATTTCTGCTAAATGCTCAATTAAAGAATTTTTAATAAGATTTATTTTATTCTTAACTTCTCCTTGTACGCCCTTAAAAGCAATTTCTGCTGCCCTTATATTATTTGCATTAATCAATTGATTAATTGCTTCAGCTTGGGTTAAATCAATCTTTCCATTTAAAAAAGCCCTTTGACTGAATTCTCCTGGATTAGCTAGCCTAACTTTTGAATCATTTAATATTACTCCTAATATTCTGTTAACTATTATGACCCCTCCATGGCAATGAATTTCTACAATATCTTCTCCTGTGAAGCTATTAGGAGATCGCATCACAAATAATAAAATTTCATCGATTAATTCTTCATTATCTTTTGCATATCCATGAAAAACTCTATGGGATTTCCAAGCATTCTTCGACTTTGTTTCTATAATCTTTTGGCATGAATTTATTGCTTCTGGGCCTGATACTCTTATAATTGCAATTCCTCCTTTACCTAAAGTAATTGCAGATGATATTGCCGCTATTGTGTCATCTAAGGGAATTACTGAATTCATTTCTCAATTTATAAAAATAATTAAGTAAGATAAAAAAACTTTCTGCTTAAATGATTTCAGAATGAATTTAATTAAAGAATTTTTTAATAAAAAAATTCTATCATTAATTTGGCAGCAAAATGGGACCCCTTATTTCAAAGCTAAAGGGACTGCAGCAGGAGTGTTTAGTGGATGTTTTCCCTTCTTTGGTTTCCAAACTTTTTTAGGTGTATTTCTTGCGAGAATTATTAAGGGTAATTTAGTTTTAGCGGCAATTGGGACATGGATTAGTAACCCGTTTACTTACATTCCTTTGTATCTATTAAATTTTAAAGTTGGCTCTTTTATCTTGAATGACGATACCACAATAATAGTTGATCCCACTTTGTTAAAAGATCAATTATGGCAACAAGGTTGGTTGATTATTTCAAGACTAATAATTGGTTCTGCTTTTATTGGTTTAGTTTTAGGGTTAATAACTGGTGTCATTACGTATTATCTTGTTAAAATTACTAATAAGTGAGTGAAAAATAAATAAAAGTTATTCAAATATATTCAAGAAATTATTGTTTTTTTATATTTAATTTTGTTGTAACTCTACTCGAGCAATATCAATTACATCAACCATAGACTTAATTTGATCAATAGTTTTATTCAACTGATTATAACTTTCAAGCTCAACACATAAATTAATAATTGCAGGTTTACCAAATGCAGTTTTGACGCTTGCATCACTTACATTTATTCCTTTATCAGATAGTCGCATCAGAATATCTTTTAAAACTCCAACCCTATCAATAACTTCTATTTTTAATTGTATTGGAAATTTGTTTTTAATAAGTTTATTATTGTCATTCCATCCTACAGGTAGTCTTCTCTCTACTGGTATTGAATTAATATTTTCACAATCTCTTCTATGAATAGTAATCCCATGATTACCTAATGAGACAGCTCCTACAATTTCCTCTCCTGGAAGAGGACTACAACACTTTCCAATTCTAAAATCTAATCCTTCAATTCCAGATATTGGTGATTTATTTACTCCTCTTGCGTTACTTTTAGTTGAATGAGTTTGTTCTTTAATACTTTTAGCAATTTCGCTATCACTATCTTTTTTATTTTCTACATTTGTTTTTTTAATCTCTTCTCTCAATCTATTTAATAATTGATGTAATGTTACACCTCCATAACCAAGTGAGGCCATCAGATCTTCGGTATTTTTTAAATTAGATCTTTGAGCAACTTTAGTCATCTCTTCACTATTCATTAAAGATTCAAAACCATTCTTTCCAATTTCTTTTTCTAATAAATCTCGTCCCCGTTTAATAGTCTCCTCTCTATGACTTTTTTTATACCATTGCCTTATTCTATTTTTTGCAGTAGGGGTTACTGCAAAATTCAACCAATCTAAGCTTGGATTAGAGCTATTGCTAGTAATAATTTCTACAAAATCTCCATTTTTCAAGATTGTTGATAATGGTGATAACTTTTCATTAATTCTTATACCATTACAATGATTACCTACTTCAGAATGAATCCTATAAGCAAAATCAATAGCAGTCGAACCTTTTCTTAGACCTACAACATCTCCTTTAGGAGTGATTACAAACACCTCTTCATCAAAAAGATCTGCTTTGATTGACGCTAAGTAATCATTGTGATCTTTTTCATTGCCTTCCTGTTGCCATTCTACTAGTTGTTTTAGCCAATTAAATTTTTCAGCTTTACCTAGTGCAGGTGAGCCACCTTCTTTATATTTCCAATGTGCAGCGATACCAAATTCGGCTACTTCATGCATCTCTGCTGTCCTTATTTGAACTTCAACAGGTCTATATTTCCCAATAACAGATGTATGTAATGACTGATATCCATTTGGTTTAGGTAGACCTATATAATCTTTGAATCTTCCTGGAATAGGTTTAAAAGTATCATGAACTACTGCTAAAGCTCTATAGCAGCTATCTGTATTTGAAACAATTATTCTCAGAGCAGCAACATCATAAATCTCATTAAATTGTTTTTGTTGTCTTTCCATTTTGCTCCAAATCCCGTAGAGATGTTTTGGACGTCCTGAAATATCAAATTGCTTTAATCCTGCATCAATTAAATTTTCCTTCATGATTTTTAGTGTATTATTTAGTCGTTTTTCTCTATCACTTCTTTTAATAGAAATTTCGTTTTTAAGACTTTCATATTTTTTGGGTTCCAGAAATTTAAAAGCTAAATCTTCTAATTCCCATTTAAATCTATTTATGCCTAACCTATTGGCTAGTGGGGCATAAATTTCACGGGTTTCTTTTGCTATTCTTATTTTTCTCTCTTCACTTAACCACTCAATAGTTCTCATGTTATGTAAACGATCGGCAAGTTTAACTAAAACAACCCTGATATCTCTCGCCATTGCTAAAAACATCTTTCTCAAATTCTCAGCTTGTGCCTCAGTCCTATTTGTAAAGTGAATTCCACCTAGCTTGGTTACACCTTGAACAAGTATTTTTACTTCTGAACCAAAAGTTTTCTCAATTTCTGATAGAGGTATACAAGTATCTTCAACGACATCATGAAGTAATCCTGCTGCAATTACTGATGGTCCAGCACCAATTTCTTTTAGAAGATCAGCCACTGCAACTGGATGAATAATATAAGGCTCTCCACTTGCTCTTAACTGCCCATCATGTGCTTTATAAGCTAATTTAAAAGCATTAGCAATTAAATGGGGGTTGTCCTCGCAACTATTACTTAACTTTTCAGAATTGTCTAAAGCTTCAATTAACCATTCAGGTAAATTTATTGAATATTTAGATTGATGACTTTCAAAAATTTTATTTTTAGGCAGAATAGTATTTGAAACAATTTGTTTCTTTTTTTTGTTTGAATTTATGGGTGCTTCAAACATTTTTATTTGCTTTTAATTTATTTTATTTATTACTAGTAAACTTTGCTACAAAATTATGAAAATAAATTCAGAGAAAATTATAGAAATTAATAATTTAACAGTCAGTTATGGCTCAAATCAGACTCCAGTTATAAAAAATCTGAAATTAGATATAAAAAAAGGAGATCATCTTGCAATTATAGGTCCATCAGGATGTGGAAAAAGTACATTTGTAAAATCCATCGTAAATATGCTACCTGAAGGTTCAAAATGTACGGGCGATTTATTGGTGAATAATATAGATTTGAGAGTGTTGAATAAAGATCGATTACAATTTTTTAGAAGGGAAAAGTTCGGTTATATTTATCAAGATTCCATTAAAAAATTAAATCCTCTCATGACTGTAGGAGCCCATTTGTATGAGCTATTAATATTACATAACCCTAATCATTCTTCCTCGCTAATAAATAAAACTATCCAGTCAATTTTTACTAAGGTTGGTATCGATATAAAAAGATTAAACTCATATCCCCATGAATTTAGTGGTGGTATGCGTCAAAGAGTATGTATTGCTCTGGCTTTAGCATTAAACCCTCAAATAATAATTGCTGACGAACCAACTACAAGTCTAGATACATATAATAGTTACCAGATAATGAAGCAACTTTCATATTTATGTGAAAGATCTGGCACCACTTTAATTTTGATAAGTCATGATATTAATCTTGCATCAAAATGGTGTAAAAAAGTAGCTATTTTCGATAATGGAATAATTAAAGAATATGGAGATACTAAAGAAATTCTGAATAATCCAAAATCAAATATTGGCAAAAGATTAGTAAATTCTGCAAGTTATTCTTTGAATTCTAATAAATGTTTTAATAAGAATAGCCCCATTATTTTAGAAGTAGATAATTTAAGATATTGGTATAAATTAAATTCCTCAATATTTTATGCGAGTTGGAATAAAGCTATAAATCACGTAAGTTTTAAATTATTTAGTAATGAGACTATAGGTTTCGTAGGCATGTCAGGAAGTGGCAAAAGTACATTAGGTAGAGTTCTAGTTGGAATATTAGATAAACGCGGCGGTAGAATAAGAATTAATATAAAAAATGAAAAATCAAAAGTAAATATAAAAATACAAAAAGCTAGACATATACAAATGATTTTTCAAGATCCCTTCTCAAGTTTGAATCCTAAAATGACAGTTCAAAAGATATTGGAAGATATTTTTTTGATTCATCATTCATATAATAAAAGGTTAATGCGAGATAAGCTTAGACTTATATTAAATAAGTTAGATTTACCTGTAGATCAAAATTTTCTTAACTCTTATCCTAATGAATTATCTGGTGGACAACTACAGCGTTTATCAATTGCTAGAGCACTTCTCATAAAGCCAAAAATATTAATTTGTGATGAGAGTTTAACTATGCTTGATGCAGCCGTCAAAATACAAATATTAAAATTATTGAGAAAAATTCAGGAGGAAATGAGTTTGTCAATAATTTTTATTACTCATGATTTGGATTTGGCAAGAAAGTTTTGTGATAGGTTGTTGATACTAAATGATGGAGTAATTGTTGAAGAGGGTGAATCAGCAAAAGTCTTTAATAATCCAAAACATTTTGTTACTAAAAAACTTATAAATAGTTGTCTAACTGCTAATTAATGATTTTTATTACATTTAAAAGTTTTTGAAATTCATTTGGTAATTTTGCTTCAAAAATCATTTCTTCTCCATTAGTTGGGTGAATTAATCCTAGCTTATTGGCGTGAAGAGCTTGACCTGACAAATTGCAAGGAAGTTTCTTACATCTTCCATATAATGGATCACCCAGTATTGGATGTTTCATATAAGAGCAATGAACTCTGATTTGGTGAGTCCTTCCAGTATCTAGTTTGAAGCTCATTAATGAATAATTACCAACTTTTTCGATTAATTTCCAATGTGTACATGCATACTTTCCAGAATTTTCATCAACTACAGCATATTTTTTTCTATCATGTGGATTTCGCCCAATATTCCTAATTATTTTACCCTCTGTCTCTTTTGGAACTCCATGAATAACCGCTAAGTAATTTCTTGATGCAATTTTATTCTTGATCTGAAGTTGTAAATTTACTAATGCCTCTTGAGTTTTGGCTACTACTATACATCCTGAAGTGTCTTTATCTAACCTATGAACAATACCAGGTCTCAGCTTGCCATTTATTCCAGGAAGATATTCACAGTGTCCTAGAAGCCCATTTACTAAAGTACCAGATTTATGACCAGGGGCAGGATGTACTGTTATACCTGATGCTTTATTGATTACAATAATATCTTTATCTTCGAATAAAATATCAAGGTTCATCTTCTCAGGTTTTAGGTAAGGTAATGGTTCAGGGGGAGTTAACCAAATTTGAACGTAATCTCCTTTTTTAAGTGGAGTTTTGGCTTTTGCAGTTTTGTAATTTATCAAAATCAGTCCATCATTAATAAAATTTTGAATACTTGTTCTGCTCTGTTCTGGCCTTTGACTCACAAGCCATCTATCAAGCCTCATCGGTAAATCATATTTATATTTAATTTCTATTAGCTCACCATCTCCGATACCAAATAAAGAATTTTTCTCAGAATTCATTTGGCACCTCAAGGCAAATTTTACCTAGCATTTGAGTTCTGAAATCTTCAAGTAATTTATTTGCCATTCTTCTTTCATTTCCTGAAGTATGTTTGTCAGAAGCTAGATTAATCCATTTTTCTGGATCTTTAAATTCTTGGTTAAATTCAACACCATATCTATTAGATAGTTTTGTTAAAGAAATGTTTGAAATTGGATTATGGTGAAGTATTGAAATGATATTTAGAAATTCTTTAGCAACACTATAAATATCATAAGCAGCCTCACCAATATCATCACAGATAGCAAGATTTAAAGCCAATTTTTGATTTTCAAGATCAGGTGGGATTATTCCTGGTGCATCTAATAAATCAATGCCATTCTCTAATCTTATCCACCTAAGACTCCTAGTTACACCTGCTTTTCTTGCGCTATTAACTACTCTTTTATTGGCAATTCTGTTAATTAGTGCTGACTTACCAACATTTGGAAATCCTAAAGTTAATGCTCTAATTGACCGCACCTTCATTCCCCTGGCTTTTCTTCTAATGTCAATAGATAATCTTGCTTCGGTAGCAGCTTTACATATTTCTTTAATTCCAATCCCTTTCTTTGAGTCACACCATAATGGATGAATATCTTTATGTTTAAACCAATGATTCCATTGATCGATTGCAGATTTTGAGATCATATCAGATCTGTTAATAACTAATAGATGTTTTTTACCTTTAATCCAATTGTTAAGATGCATATGACTTGTTGATAAAGGTATCCTTGCATCCCTGACTTCGATTATGAGGTCTACTCTTTTAATGGTTTCCTTTAATTTTTTTTCAGCTTTGGCGATATGACCTGGATACCATTGAATCTTAGGTATTTTCACATTTATAAATGAATGAAATTAATTAGTTTCTTTAATAATTAAATAGTATTATTTATATCTATTTTATTCAAATTCTTAAAATTTAACTTTTCTACTTTTTTAAAAAAAACTTTTTTAATTTTTATTAAGGCATAACTCTCATAGACTAATTTTTTACCCAATAGTTATTTATAAACGTTAGGGTCTCAATATTATTTAAGAAGTCTCATGCCAAAGTTATCTCTTTCGAATTTAAACAAATCAGAACTTAAAGGTAAAAAAGTACTAGTACGTGTTGATTTTAATGTTCCACTTAATGATGTTGGAGAAATAACTGACGATACTCGTATAAGAGCCGCTATCCCTACAATAGAGTATTTGATTAATAATTCTTCTAAAGTAATATTATCTGCTCATTTCGGAAGACCTAAAGGAAAAGTAAATGAAAAGATGAGGCTTACACCTGTGGCAGAAAGATTAAGTTCTCTTATCAACAAGAAAGTTTTATTAACCAAAAGTTGTATCGGTGAAGAAACTATCTCGTTATCTAAGTCACTTGATGATGGTGAAGTTATGCTATTAGAAAATGTAAGATTTTATGAAGAAGAAGAAAAGAATGATCCTGATTTTGCAAAGAATTTAGCCTCTATTGCTGATATGTATGTCAATGATGCCTTTGGAGCAGCCCATCGAGCACATGCATCTACAGAAGGAGTTACAAAATTCTTAAATCCATCAGTAGCAGGATTCCTGTTAGAAAAAGAACTCAAGTACTTACAAGGAGCTATTGATGATCCCCATAGACCTTTAGCGGCAATAGTTGGTGGATCAAAAGTTAGTAGTAAAATTGGAGTACTAGATTCTTTATTAGATAAATGTGACAAAATTATTATTGGTGGTGGAATGATATTTACTTTTTATAAAGCTAGAGGCTTGGATGTTGGAAAGAGTCTTGTTGAGGAAGACAAATTAGAATTAGCAAAAAATCTTGAAAAAAAAGCAAAAGAAAAAGGTGTTGAATTATTGTTACCTTCAGATGTGGTTCTTGCTAATGAGTTTTCTCCGTCAGCACAAAGCAAAATTTCTGATATAAATTCTATAAGCGGAGATTGGATGGGATTAGATATTGGACCGAGTTCTATTCAAACTTTTCAAAAAGCGTTAATGAACTGTAAATCAATTATTTGGAATGGTCCAATGGGTGTATTTGAGTTTGAAAAATTTGCTAATGGCACAAATGCAATTGCAAAAACCTTAGCTGAATTAAGTTCATCTTCAAATGTTTGCACTATCATTGGCGGTGGTGATTCTGTTGCCGCTGTTGAGAAAGCTGGATTGGCTGAAAAAATGTCTCATATTTCTACAGGTGGGGGAGCTAGTCTAGAATTATTAGAGGGTAAAATACTTCCTGGTGTAGCAGCACTCAATGATTGTTAAGGGTTAAAACTTTCAACAATTTCAACTGACTTTGTAAACGATACTATGCCTTGAGGGTGCGCTATTATACCCGTCCAAATTTGATTTCCAGCTTTAATCGGTGCTCTAGTGACTTTAAAAATGCCACCTGTCGCTAATGGCTTAATTCTAATTGATTGATCAAATAAATTATCCTCTAATTGTTCTTTTATACCTCCTGCAATAATTGTTTCTCCTAGGGGTGTATTTAAGATTATGTCAATATCATATTTTGAACCTGTTAATACTTTATTTGGAATAGATATATTAATATCTATTTGATTATTATCATTTCTTATGATAGTTAAATTATTTTTAATGTAACTATTCTGAATTTCCCCATTTTCTAATGTGAATATAAACTGGTAATTTGATTCTAATTTAAATTTCTTTTCATTTAAATCCTTACTGCCAGATAGTCTCATATCAAGTTGATACTGGTTTAAGTTTATATTTTTTGTTTGAAGTATCTTCCATTTAGCATTAGGAAATTCTTTAACTAATTTGATAAATTTATTTTTAAAATTTATCTTTTCATAGTCTTTGAAATATTTTTCAAGGGCTGTCAAATTCTTCTGGTTTAATTCATTCTCTAAATTATAAAAGTACTCATCATTTAAATTTTGACAAATTGCAAATTTTGAGGATATGAGATAGAAAAAGATAAAGCCAAGTCTTATTAATTTTGAATAAAAATTTAATTTGATCATCCTTCACACTTTTTTACTAAATATAATCTAATCTAATCATTTTATGAAAAGGAAACCAAATAACTTATTGGTTGCAGCTAGTGGTACTGGAGGGCATATTTTCCCAGCATTAGCAATTGTAGATAGTCTTAGTAAAAATTGGAATATTACTTGGTTAGGAGTTAAGAAAAGATGTGAAATTAATTTAGTACCCAAAAAATATAAATTATTAATATTGAATATTGATTCTCCAAGAGGAAAAAATTTATTATTAATGATCAATTATCTAAAAATCTTATTATCAACTTTTGACGTTTTAAAGATAATTTATACAAGAGAAATTAATTTAGTATTTACTACTGGTGGCTATATAGCTGTGCCATCTATAATTGCAGCAAAATTATTGAATATTCCTGTCATAACTCATGAATCAAATTGTGTTCCAGGCTTAGCGACAAATTATTTGGGAAGATATTGTGATTTTGTGCTAACTGGTTTTCAAGAGACTAAATTTTATTTAAAAGGATGCAATAGTATTTACACCGGTACACCTTTACGCAATCAGTTTTATATTCAAAATAAATTACCTAGTTGGATACCTAAAGGAAATGGTCCTTTGATAATTGTTATGGGAGGTAGTCAAGGCGCTAAATTTATCAATGATATAGTTTATGATTTATTAGATTTCTTAATTGAAAATAATTTCAGGTTGATCCATATATTTGGAAATAATTTAGATCTTAAATTTAAAAACAAAAAAAATAAAAATTATATACCACTAAGTTTTACAAATGAAATTGCTGCTTTAATGCAAAATTCTGATTTAATCATTTCTAGATCTGGATCTGGTTCAATAAATGAAATTATTAAAACAAGAATTCCATCAATACTTATTCCATATCCAAGTGCTAAAAATAATCATCAAGAAAAAAATGCTTTAATTCTTACTTCAAAAGGATCATCAATCATGCTTCAGCAAAATAAAGATTTAAAAACTAATTTAAAAAAAAATTTAAAGAGAATTTTTAAAAAGGTCTCAAAAAATAAACCTAATAATTATGAGATTTTAGAAATTATGAAGAGGAATATTTCAAAATTTAATTTAAATGATCCAAGAAAGGACATACAAAAGATCATCAATTCTTACAGGAAAGACTTGTAAAGTGCAATTGCAATTAATTTATTTTTATTATGAGTTTGCAAACTTACTCTTGCCCATCTATCGTCTAAAGATCTAAATGAAGAGCATTCTCTGATTAGAATTCCCTGATTTGCAAGATATTTGATACTTTCGTTCAATGGATTTTTGCTCTCAATTAGGAAAAAATTTGTTGAAGATTTATGTACTTTAAGTGTTTTTATATTTATTAGTTCTTTATAAAACCAACTTTTTTCGTAGTTAATCCACTTATGGATTTTTTGTGTCCATTTTTTATATTCAATTTTATTACTTAATAGTTTTATCCCAGCATTTATTGCAAGAGAGTTCACAGGCCAGGGATCCCTATAATGATTAATATTTTCTAATATTCTTGATGGACCAACTATATATCCTAATCTTAATCCAGGAATACTAAATAATTTAGTTAAGCTTCTTATGATGATTAAATTGTGGTATTTTTGGGTAAGAGGAATTAAAGATTCATTCTCACCATTAGGGGTAATTGATAAGAATGCCTCATCGCAGATGACAAGTTTATAATCATTTATTAATGTTTCTAATGATTCTTTATCCCACAATTGTCCTGTTGGATTATGCGGATTAGTAATCCAAATGACATCGCATTTTGGTTTAAGGGGAAAAGATTGTTTAATATTTGTAAGATTATTTTTAGGAAGCTCTTCGAAAATATAGTTAGCTTGCCAGCAATTTAATGCCCTCTCATAATCTACAAATCCTGGAACTGGTAAACAATTAATATTATATTTAGATGCCTCAAATCCTATCCAAGTTATTAATTCAGAAGCTCCATTCCCAGGCATAATGCAACTTGGATCAATATTATGAAAACTTCCAATAACTTCCTTTAAAGAAGACAAATTTCTTTCAGGATAATATCTAAAGCTTTCATTCTGAATCTCCAGAAATAATTCCTTTTTAAGAAATTTAGGGACTGGAAATGGCACAATTGAAGCACTCGCATCAATAATATCTGATATTGCTAAATTAAATTTTTTTGCATAAAAGTATATATTGCCACCATGATTAAAATTTAAATCTTTCAAAATATTGAATTTATAACTATTTAAATTTTAATATACTTAATTATCTAAATTTTCTAATTTTTCCACAATAAATTTGAACCAACAGCCTCACTTACATTTGGTATTTGATGTAGATTAAGTTGTTTCAGAATTCCTTTTAATATTTCAGGTACTAATCTTGGACCTTTATAAATCCAACCAGTGTAAATCTGTATAAGTGATGCTCCTGATGTGATTCTTTCCCAAGCAGATTCTGGAGAATCTATACCTCCTACTCCAATCAATATTAATTTCTTATCAAGATTATGTATATATTTAATAATTTGGTTGGCTTTATTTTTGAGTGGTTTGCCGCTTAATCCCCCACTCTCCTCAGATAATAAAGATCCCGTTTTTTCAATCAGAGTATTTTCTAGACCTAATCTATCGATACTTGTATTAGTTGCAATAACGCCAGTTATTTTTTCATCATTAATCAATTGACAAATTTCATCTATCTCATTGAAACTTAAATCTGGAGCAATTTTTACAAATAAAGGAGGACAATTTGGAAGGCTTTTTATCTCTTTAAGTAATTCTTTAAGAAGTAT
>MDTA01036388.1_pt1 | contig 14128 bp, 13 predicted proteins | sample 811151 | NCBI WGS metagenome assembly MDTA01 (sample SAMN05326648, study PRJNA326480) | marine metagenome | isolation source: seawater | place: Indian Ocean: South | collected 2010 | reverse complement strand
AAGAAGGTAGAAATTATCATTCCTCCAAATATTGTTGAGCCTACAGCTAATCTAGAGCCTTCACCAGCTCCTGGTCCAATGTTTCCTATTATCAACGGCAACATTGCTATCATAGTACTGAGAGATGTCATTATAATTGGTCTAAATCTTACTGAACAAGCTTCTTTTACTGCAACCTCAATATTTTTCCCTGTTGTTCTAATTTGGTTAGCATAATCTACAATTAAGATACTATTTTTTGTTGAGATACCAATCAGTATAATTAGAGCAATTTGAGAAAAAATATTAACCGAACTATTTAGAAATAAAATAAACACTAATCCTCCAAAAATAGCCAAAGGAACTGTTAAAATGATTATAAAAGGATGAATGAAAGAGTTAAATGTAGCTGCCATTACCAAATATGCGGTTAGTAAAGCTAATGCAAAAATAATAAACAATTCATTGCTTGTCTCTTTAATTTCTTCAGATTTACCTTTCCAAGTAATTTGATTTTCAGGAGCTAAATTTTTCATTACATCCTCAAAAAATTTGATTGCTTCAGTCAAAGTATAATTTTCATTAATATTAGCAGAAATAGTTACAGCTCTTTGACGATTGTATCTAGCAAGTTCTTTTGCTGCACCTTCCTCTTTAAAATTTACTAAATTTGCCAAAGAAATAAGCTTTCCATTAGTTTCAGAGCGAACAAATATTTTTGAAATACCTTCCTTATTTCGTCTGTCAAATAGATATTGTTGAACAATAATAGGGTATTCTTTACCTAGTTTGTTAAATGTTGTAATTTTTTTACCTCCATAAAGAGTTTCTAATGTTTCTCCTATTGATTTAGTTGAAACCCCTAAATCCTTAGCCTTACTCTTGTTAATTAGTAATTTTACCTCAGGTTTGTTTCGGTTATAATCAGACTCTATCCTTGAAAGATTATTATTTGACCTCAGTTTTTGTATCACTGCTTTTTGAATATCTTCTAGTTCCTCGTATGTACTTCCATATATTACCATTTGAACTGGTTTGTTGTAATTTGACACTCTTATCGATTGAGGGGAAATTGGAAATGCTAATGCTTGTGGAAGTGTAACAATTTTTCCTATCGCTTCTCTTAAAACTACTTGTTGTCCTTTTTTTCTGTTTTTCCAATCATCCAATAGAGCAATAATTATAAAACTGTTATAGGAATTTGCTGAACTCCCAAAGCCAGGAACTCGCATAATAAATCTTGAATATGGACTGTCTTCCCCTTGAAGAAGAGGTATCAATCTTGCTTCAACTTTTTGAGCTTGTTCTTGAGTATATTCAAAGGAACTTCCTTCATCAGTTGCTCCAATTATTAAGTATGCACCACGATCTTCTAAAGGAAGTAATTCTTTTTTTGAAAAACTAAATAATAGTATAGATGCAATAATAATAAAAATAATAAAACTACTTATAGTTTTAGTTTTATACATAATCACTTCTAGGGTTTCTTTATAAAATTTAGCAAAATTTGAAAAAATTTTTTCGAATTTTTGTATCAAAAATTTTTTAGTTGTTTTCTTGTTAAGGAATTTACTTGCCAGCATTGGAGATAAAGTTAGTGCAACAAAGGATGATACGACTATTGAAAATGACAGTGCAATTGCCGTTTCTTTAAATAATGTTCCAGAAATTCCTTCAATAAAAATTAATGGAAGAAAAACTGCTACTAATATTAATGTTGTTGCTATGATTGCAAATGATATCTGCTTAGACCCTTTATATGCAGAAACTAGTGGTGTCTCTACATTTTCTATTCTTCTGTAAATTGCATCGGTCATAATTACAGAGTCATCTGTAATAATTCCTATAGCCAGAATAAAACTTAAGAGAACAAAAATATTTATTGATAATCCAAAAATATAAAGACCCAAAAATGATGCTATTAAACTAACTGGAAGTGCAATAGCTGGTACGATTACTGCTTTAAGGTTTCCTAAAAATAAATAAATTATTAAAACTACAAGAATAAAAGCTATTAATAGAGTTTTGTACACTTCCTCAATAGCAGCTTCTACATAATTTGCTCTGTCAAATGATACTCTTAAATCTAAGCCATCTGGCAATGTTTTTTTTACCTCAATAATTTTTGTCTTAATATCTTTTGACAGCTCAACAGTAGATGCTCCACTTCTAGCATAAATACCTATTCCAACAGTTTTCAAATTTATTTGATCTTTAGTTTGAGCTTTAAAAAGAGTTTTTTCAGAAACTGGACCAAATTCAATCTCAGCAACATCTGACAATAAAATAACTTTATTTGCTGACTTTTTAATTGGGAGCTGTTTGATTGAATTTATATCGTTGTAGGATTTATCTAAATTTAGTGTTAAATCTATATTATCAGCTTCTAAAGTTCCAGCTGGTAAACTAATATTTTCTCCTCTTATAGCTAGTTCAACTTCTCTTATAGTAAGGTCGTTAGCAGCAAGTTTTATTGGATCAACCCAAACTCTAATACTCAACTCTCTTAACCCTCCAACTAAAATTCTTCCAACATTTTTAACACTTGAGAATTGATCAACTAAATATCTTTCTGCATAATCTCCTAGCTCAAGATCACTCCAAGTTGATGATGATAAAGATAACCACATAGTAGTTGTAAAACCTGCGGCTCTTTTTAGTATTTGAGGTGGATCAGACTCAGAGGGCAGATTGTCAACAACTCTTGCAACTCTCTCTCGTATATCATTAGCAGCATTATCTAGGTCGATATTAGTCTCAAATTCAACATTAATTGTACTTCTTCCGTTTTCAGATTTAGAGTCAATATTTTTGATTCCCTCAGCACCACCTATCACATCCTCAACAACTTGTGTCACTTCCTGATCTATTATTGATGCTGAAGCTGACTTATAATTTACTTGTACTTGAACTACTGGTGGTTGAATCCCATTTGGTAGTTCTCTGACTGGCAATTTCCAAAATACAAATAAACCAAAAATTATTAATATCAAAGACATTACCCATGAAACGGCTGGCCTTTTAATACTTAATTCAGTTATAAACATTTATTTATTAATAGGTTTAACTTTTCCTCGTGGTCGTACTTTTTTCAACCCCTCAGCTACAATTATATCTCCTTCATTAAGTCCAGAGATTATCTCAACATTCTTATTATTTCTAATACCTGTTTTAACCTCAGTTTTGTTAGCAGTGTTTTCATCATTAATTGTGTAAACAAAAGATTTATCACCTTCTACCATTATACTTGTATCAGGTACGCTCAATGAGTTTCTTAAATTGAATTTTACACTAACTTCTAATAAAGATCCTGAGATTAATTCTAATTCTTTATTATCGATCTTTATACGAGAAAGTAGACTTCTGGTATCTGCATTAATCCTACTTGAAACAAAATCTATCTTTCCTGGAAAAACCTTATTTTTAAAACTTGATAATTTAACTTCAACTGGGAGACCTTTCTTAATAGATTTTGAATAATTCTCAGGAATCTTTATATCTGAATATATAATTGAGTTATCATCAAGTGTTACAATAAATATGTTTTTTGATATCAATATATCTTCAGTAAGCCCTGTATATCCCAAAACTCCACTGAAAGGAGCTATAATATCTCCACTTTTTAATTTTAATAAAATTTCTCCTTTTTTGACAAAATTTTTTAATTTTAGGTCTTCATAAAGATCATCTTTTTTAATTTTGAAGGTTTCTGATTTTTTTGAAATTGCAGTTCCAAAAGTATCAATTTTTTCTGAAAATTCTTTTCGGACAACTTTTGTGACTATAATTCCTGGGGGTGGAATTTTACTGAATTTTTTTTTAAAATGATTTTCAATCATTGATCTTCCAACAATCACAATTGTAATGATTAAGAAAAATATAAAAATTATAGAAATAGTTTTTGTAGATCTTTTCATTATATTTAAATTATTCCGTATTCAGCCCAAGAGCCATCATAAACACAAGGAAGATATTTATCATTTATTAGAGAATAAGCTAGTGCCAATACACTTGCCGTAACCCCAGAGCCACATGAAAATACCAGATTTTTGCTATCATCAATTTTTAGAGATTTAAATTTTTCTTGAATTTTATATTTACTGACAAATGTATGATCTTCATTTATTAATTCGGAAAAAGGCAAACAAAAAGAATTTTTTATTGACCCACTTCTTAAACCTTTTCTAGGTTCAGCAGTTTTACCCTCAAATCTATCTCTGCTTCTAGCATCAATTAAATTAAACTCATTATTATGAATATTTTCATCTATTTGTTTTTTATTTTTAACAAGATCTAGCTTTTCTTCACATAAGTATTTTGAAACTTCAGTAATTACTTTATTGTTGTTTGTGATCTTTTTTTCTTTCTTCCATTTTTTTAATCCTCCATCTAATACATGTACTAGTTTTGGGTTATGACCAAAGTAAATAAAGTTGTACCAACATCTACAAGCACTAATTACATCTGAATTATCATAAATTACTATTCTGTCACTGTTCTCTATGCCCATACCACTAACTATTTTTTGCCAAGAAACTATATCTGTTAGCATATGTGGTAGATTAGTGTTTAATCTTGAATTTTTATCTAAATCAAAAAAAATTGCTTCAGGTAAATGTTCTTTATTATATTCATCAAGTCCATTTCTTTTTGTTTGAGGCATATGCCATGAGCAGTCAATAATTTTTACTTTGTCAATATTTCTTTCTAGCCAATCTGTATTTACTAAGGACATTCTATCTTTTTTCTAGATATTTCTGATGGTATTCTTCTGCTGGGCAATAATTTTTCACAGATGAAATTTTTGTAACAACTTTTCCTGATAATTTCAGATTTTCTTTCTCGATTATTTTTTCTGCTATAATTTTTTGTTGATCATTTAAATAAAAAATCTCACTTCTATATTGGGTTCCAAAATCAGGTCCCTGTGAATTCAAAGTTGTTGGATCATGTATTTCAAAAAAAAACTCAAGAATTTTTTCATAGGAAATTACTTTAGGATCAAAATCTAATTTAACTACCTCCGCATGGTTTGTTGATCCAGTACATACTTCTTTGTAAGTAGTCTTTGCGTTGTTGCCACCACAATATCCGACCTCTGTTTTAATTATTCCATCAAGTTTACTAAACTTAATCTCGGGCCCCCAAAAACATCCTAGTCCTAAAATTGCTATTTCCATTGATAATACTAAAAATTAATCTACTAATTATTCTTATGTTAAGCAAAAATCAATTAGGCTTTTTGTACATGTTTTTATCAATATGTGCGTTTTCCTTAATGGATGTAATAGTAAAATGGTCAGTTGATTATCCTATAGGTCAAGTTTTATTCTTTAGAGGTTTTTTTGGAATAATTTTTTATCTTTTTATTATTCCAAAAAATAGACTTAATAATTTTTATAAAACTAAAAGAGCAGGACTACATTTCTTAAGATGCTTTTCAGGCTTGATAGCATTAGTCGCAATCTTTATTGCTTTAAGAAAATTACCATTAGCAACTGTAGTTAGTATTTCATTTGCTGCTCCAATATTTACAACTATTTTTTCAATATTTTTATTAAGTGAAAAAGTAGGATTGTTTAGATGGTTGGCAGTAATAATTGGATTTGTAGGTATTTTGGTTATTACAGAGCCAGGAATTACTCAATTAAATATTTATTATATTTTTCAAATAATTTTTTGTCTTGGATTATCTTATGTTGCAATAACAATCAGACAATTATCCACAACAGAGCCTGTATGGTTGATTTCTTTCTATTTTTCTTTGGCTATAACGTTATTAAGTTTTTTTACAATTCCATATGGCTGGGTTATTCCAAGTTTAAACCATTTTATTATACTATCATTAATCGGTATTTTTGGTGGTGTTGCTAATTTATGGTTAAGTCAATCTTATAAATATTCTGAAGTTTCTTTAGTCACTCCATTGAAATATTTGGCATTAGTATTTGCAATAATTTTTGGTTACTTTATTTGGGGAGAAATTCCCACATTTAAAACATTGATTGGAGCCTTTTTAGTTATCATTTCAACATTAATAATATTTAGAAGAGAAATTTATAAAAAAAATATTATTACTTCAAAAACAATCAATGACTAAAGTTCCAAAATACTGGCCTAAAGCCAAAAAATATTTATCCAAAAAAGATAAAAAAATGTCTAAATTAATTAAAACTTATAAAAGTCCCTCCGAAACTATACTCACATCAAGAGGAGATATTTTTTTTTCATTATGTAAAAGTATCATTGGACAACAAATTAGTGTTGTTGCTGCTAATTCTGTATTTTTAAAATTTAAAAAAAAATGTAAAAATAAAATCACTGCTAAAAATGTCTCTAAACTAACTTTTTATCAATTAAAAAGTTGTGGTCTAAGTCGTCAAAAAGTTCTAGGCATTAAAAGTTTAGCAAAAAAAATTCTTGATAAATCCTTTAATCCTAGATTAATAAAAAAAATGAGTGATGAAGAGGCAATAATTTACTTATCAGGCTTAAGACAAATTGGAAGGTGGTCTGCAGAAATGATATTACTTTTTACTTATAATAGGTCTAACATTTGGCCAATTCAAGATATTGGACTTTTGAGAGCTATTTCAAAAAATTATAATAAGAAATATCTTCCACCTATAAGTTTTGTTAATTTACTTCAGAAAAGATTTTCACCATATTGTTCAGTAGCAACATGGTATTTGTGGAGAAGTATTGATCCAGAACCTATTCAATATTAAAGCCCTCAATTATCTGCATATGTCTCAATGTAGTTTTTTTAGCTAAATCCCATCCCGCTTGATATTCTTTTGATTTATGACACTCGATAGCTTTTTGATAATTTGGAAATTCCCAAACTACAGTCCTTAAAAAATTATCTCCTTCACAATTAATGAATTTACCACCTCTTACGAGCGATACGCCTCCATAACTTTTTATAATTGGTGTAACAGTCTCTGCATATCTTTTTAAATTTTCTTGATTATCAATTTTAGTATATAGACTTATCCAGTATGCTTTTTTCATTTAGTCAATCCATTTTTTGAATTTATTAAAGTTATTATTTATATAAGGCGGTAATTTTTTCAAATCATATTTTTCTAAAATATTACCAGCGCCCATTTTTTTGTTTCTTTTGTCAATAGTTAAATCGTAAATTGCTTTTTTATTTTTAATTAAATTTTCAATTTCTTCAATTGATAATGGATCAATTTCAAATTCTCGATGATGAAGATATGATTTCAATTTATGTCTTATTTCTTCTGGAGATTTAATATTAGTGAAATGCCACCCTCCATTATCGACAAATTTTATATTTGAATATCTAGTTTTTGAAAAAAAAGTATCTATTCTATAAAAAGGGAAATTTCTAGCTTTAATATTTCTTAACCATTGTGGAGATAATAGATATTTTTTTTTACAGCATCTAGTTCCAACCCAATTATGATTAGGTAATTTAAGATTAAATTTATAGTAAAACATTTCTTGATTAAAAAATAACAATTTTTCTTTAAAGCTCTCTAAATTTACTTCATTTAGATTAGGAATTTCATCAACATCAGATATTAATATTAAATCATTATTATCAGCATTTTTGAGACCATTAGTAATAAAATTTCTTTGCCCATTTTCTCTATGAATTGCATTAAAAATATATTTAATTGATTTTTCTTTATCTGTATCATTTTTATTTATATTTTTAATCTCGATAGGTTCCTCCTCATAAACTAAATAGATTATCTTATCTTTGAATTTAGGGAAATTTTTATAATCAAATTTAAGATTTCTTTTTTCTCCTTTGTGAGTAAATTTACTCTCTACAATTACAAAATAATCAATATTTTCGTGTAACGTATTAAGTCTTAAATCTAAGACTACATCTTCATCAAAATACATGAAACAATCAAATATTTTCATAACTATTTTTAATCTTTTTTATTTTTATTAATATGATAAATGGATTCATGGCAGATAAATTAATTATTTCTTTTAAAGAATATACTCAAATTGTTGAAAAATTAGCAGTTCAAATTCATAAAAATTATAAACCGACTGTTTTAGTGGGTATAATGAGGGGCGCAGCACCCATTATAGACATCTTATCAAGAATTCTAAAACTTCCAATAGCTTATATTGTTATTCAGAGTTATTCTGGCAAGGGCATGGAGGATAAACAGGGTCAACTTATGTTTGCTCGAGAAATCAGCTCATTAGCAAATAATAAAGATTTTAAAAAAGTTTTATTAATTGATGATTTATCAGACACAGGACTTACTTTAAACAAAAGTATTGAATGGCTTAAAAACTATGGGCCGACAAAAAATTTTATTGAAGAAGTAAAAACTGCTTGTTTATGGAAAAAAAAATCTTCCTCTTTTGAACCTGATTTTTGTCCTATAAGATTAGACTCTGATCCCTGGATTGTTCAACCTACGGAACATTATGAAGAATTAACGATTGAAGATATAATAAGGAAAAATTAGTCTATAGGGCCAGTATATCACTAGCCCTATAATTTTTTTAGCTTACAGCAAAACTTACAACACTTAAAATAGCAACTACCCATATTGCAGGAGAAGTACTAGAAAATTTCCCTGTAAAAATTTTTATTAAAGCATAAGACACAAATGCTAAAGCAATTCCATTACTAATACTATAAGTTAATGGCATAGCTATCATTGCAAGAATTGCAGGCGCTGACTCAGATATATCATTCCACTCAATATCCGTAATATTTCTGATAAATAATACAGACACAAAAAGCAAAGCAGCACCATCAATCTGTTTAGGTAAACTTGTTGCCAAAGGAGCAAAAAAGATACAAGCAAGAAATAACAATCCAATTACTAAAGATGTCATCCCAGTTTTCCCACCAGCTTTAACACCAGCACCAGACTCTACATAGCTTGTAACTGTAGTAGTTCCCATCATTGCACCGGCAACAGTACCAACACTATCAGATAACATCGCTTTGTTTATATCTTTGACTTTTCCATTTTTATCAACTTTTCCTGCAACATTAGCAACTGATGTCAAAGTTCCAGCAGTATCAAAAAAATCAATAAACAATAAAGTAAATATAACAGTAGACATTCCCGCGGTCATTGCAGCAGATAGGTCGAATTCAAACAAATAAGTCATTGGCGGTGGTGTACTTACAATTCCATTAAACTTTGCAAGTCCAGTAGCCCATGCAATAACACTGAATACTAAAATACCAATGATGATATTTCCTTTCACATTCATTTTTTCTAAAACAATTATTGCTATAAAAGTTGCACAACCTAAAAGAACCAATGGATCACCAAGATTTCCCAATTGTACTAATGTTACAGGATTATCTACGACAACTTCCATTATTTGAAGACCAATGATTGCTAAAAATAGCCCGATACCTGCTCCAATACCAAGTTTCAAGCTTTTTGGAATTGAGTTTATTAACCAAGCCCTAATTGGAGTTAGTGATATTATTAAGAATAAAATACCAGCTACAAGTACTGCTCCTAGAGCTTCTTGTGGGGTATAACCCATTCCAGCACACACACCAAATGCAACGAATGCATTTATACCCATTCCTGGGGCAAGACCAATTGGCCATGATTTTCCATAAAAGGCCATAATAAAACAAGCTAAAGCTGTTGCTAAAATTGTGGCTGTATAGACGGCTCCAAAATCAAAGAAGCCTTTTTCTGGCCCAGCAAATTCACCAGATAATATAAAAGGATTCAAAAACATAATGTAAGCCATCGTCAAAAATGTAGTTACACCGGCAATTACTTCTGTTTTAAAATTTGTATTGTTTTTTTTATAATCAAAATATTTATCGAGCATTATTCCTCCTAGTTGTATGATAACTATTAGATTCTTTTAAAATATACTCTTTCTAATTATAGGTTATTCACACAATTCAACTTATAAGTTTATATTTATGCCATATTTATGTGAGTAATATAGGCCAATGAAAAAAAATTATTTTTTATTAATTATTTTTGCATCTTTTTTTATTTTATCAGCATGTCAAACAGTAAAAAATAAAACAGACGCAATAGTTGAAAAAGAAAATGAAAAATTAAGTAAATATATTGGAAAATCATCAAATGAATTAAGATTAGATCTTGGAAAACCAGATGAAGATTATAAAAATGAAAAAGGTAATTCAGAATTAGTTTATAAAACTAAGAAATATGGAATTCCATGTGAGAGAAGATTTGAAATTAATTCAGAATCATTTGTAATTGGATTTGTTTCAAATGGATGTTTTTAAGTTACTCGCGGAGAAACAATCTCCGCAAGTAAGGTTAGAACTTATTTAATTTCAATAAGTTTTTTCTTTTTGTGCTCTGGTATAATTCTTTCACAAGAAATTATTAAAAGACCATCTTTAAGCTTAGCTTCACCTACTTTTACATCATCTGCAATTGTAAATGATCTAGCAAAATGTCTTTGAGAAATCCCTTTATGAATTATTTCTCCATCAGAGTTTTTATCTTCAGCTTTATTAACTTGTTTAGTTCTTACAGTTAATAAATTATCTTCAAACTCAACTTCAACATCGTCTTTTGAAAAACCAGCCAAAGCGACCTCAATTGCATAATTATCTTTACCAGTTTTTCTTATGTTGTATGGTGGGTAATTGGATTGCATTGTTAAATGCCCATTACCTAACATATTTTCAAATTGATCAAACATATCATCGAACCCAATTGAAAAAGGTCTCAGAGAGTTAAATATAGATAGATCCTTACTTGTCATAATATCCTCCTTTTTTAAGCAAGTTTATTTATCTGCAAGCCCCATTAGGCGACTTACAAGAATTATGTAGTAATTAATTTTATTTTTACAAGAGGCAATAGATCAAATTTTTTTTGATATTTTTAGAGCAAAAGCATAATCGAGAGCAATCTCTTCAATTGCTCCATCACGACCTGATTTTCCACCATGACCTGCATTCATTTCGGTTTTTAAAAGTAGTAAATTATTGTCTGTTTTGTAATCTCTTAATTTTGCAGTAAATTTTGCAGGTTCATCAAAAAGAACTCTATTATCGCTTAAACTTGTTGTAATCAAAATGTTGGGATAGTCCATCTTTTTAATATTATGATAAGGAGCATAAGAATAAATATATTCAAAGTGCTCCTTATTATTTTTTGCATTTCCAAATTCATCAAATTCCCCAACTGTCAGTGGTAAAGAATGATCAAGGTTAGTAGTTAGAGAGTCTACAAATGGCACTGCCATAATAATTCCAAGAAAAAGCTCTGGAGCCTGATTTACCACAGCTCCCATTAATAAACCTCCGGCAGATCCTCCCATCCCAATAATTTTTCCTTTAGATGTATAATTGTTTTTAATCAAATATTTTGCCGCATAAATAAAGTCTTCAAATGTATTTTTTTTATTTGTAAGTTTTCCTTCTTTCCACCACTTCATTCCTCTTTCCATTCCACCCCTAACATGAGCAGTAGCCCAGATAATATCTCTGTCTATTAAACTTAAGCGTGTTGACGAAAAACCAGGGCTCATCGAGTGTCCATATGAACCATAACCATACAGCAACAAATTTGCTGAACCGTCAATTTTAGTTTTTTTATTTCTTGTAATCGTTAAGGGAACAACTCTCCCATCATGTGACCTAAAATTTACTCTTTCAACAACATAATCATCTTTATTATGTCCAGATGGAATTTCTTGTTCTTTGACAAGTTTTTTTGATTTATTTAATAAATTATATTTGTAAACTCTTGAAGGTGTTTTTGGTGAAGAATATGCTATGTAAATTTCGTCAGTCTCTCTATTTTTCTGAATCAAAGATACCCCAGGAACGTAAACCTTTTCGTCTGAAAAAACCAACTCTTCTTCAATATTCGTTAAAATATTTCTAACAAATAATTTATCTAAAGCATTTGATGTTTCACAACGAATAATCAAATTTTTCAAGAATGTTAATCCATGTATTAAAACCTCATTTTTACCTGGCAAGAATGTTTTCCAATTTTGATTTTCTAAATCATCACATACATCAATTTTAAAGTCCTCAGCATTTTTATTTGTATGATTATAAAATTTACCATCCCATGAACTTACATTATAAATTATTCCTTTTTCTCTTTTAATAATTAATTTAGGGTATGGCCTTACTTCATTTGAACGAAAATAATATTGTTCTGAAGTATTATGATCAGAGGTATTTATGAAATAATACTTTTCATCTGAACTTAAACTAATACTTACAGAAAAAGCTTCACTTTTTTCCTCAAAAATTAGCTCATCTTTTTTTTCAAAATTTCCAATTTCATGTCTAAATATTTTTCTTGCTCTATGATTTTCATCTAGTTTTGAATAAAAAATATATTTATCGTCTAAACTAAAAGTTATACCCCCTGTAGTTTCGGTAATTTCCTTAGTGATAATTTTATTAGTTTTTATATCTCTAATGTAAATTGTATAATATTCAGAACCTTTTATATCTAAAGAGAAGCCTAGATATCTATCATTATTACTTACTTCTAAATCTCCCACTCCAAAATACTCAACATTTAGTTTTTCTTTTTCTTTATCACCATTCCAAATTTCTTCAATCTCATTAGAATCTATTTTTTTTCTGAGTTTAATAGAGTAATTTCCTTTAGTTGTCGTTTTAGTCCAATAGTCATAACTATGATCTCTATAAGGCAAAGACTCATCATCTAACTTTATTCTTCCTTTAATTTCATCGAATAATTTTTTTTGAAGATTTTTAGTATCTTTTAAATGATGCTCAGCATATTCATTTTCTTGATTGAGATATTCTTTTACTTCAGGATCTAGTTTTTTTTTGTCTTTTAGAACTTCTAAAATATTATTTTGATGTATCCAACTATAATTATCTTCCCAGGTTATGTTGTGACAAGATTTTAGCTCTGGTTTTTTTCTAAGTTGTGGTATTTTCATCATAACAAGAAATATATGAATATAATAATTTATACACTAGTTATATTAGCTATTTTTTATCTTCTACTGAAATTCATAAGCAATATCTCTTCAAAAAAATTATCTAAAGGGCTAAGATTTTTAATTATTTTAGGATTGATACTTTTAGCTATATTATTTGCTATTGGAGGCAGATTTTTATTATCCTTACCACTTACTTTAGCAAGTTTAGCATTATTGAAGCTTAAAGGTTTGTCTATTTTTCAATTGATATCACTTTTTAGGCTTATACAAACACTAAGGCGCTCTGGTAGGTTCTCATTTAATCAGCAAAATTCGAATAATCAATCTTCAATATCTGTTTCAGAGGCATATAAGATTTTAAACTTAGATATTAATAAAAAAATTACAAAGGATGATGTTAATAAAGCTTATGTAAAGATACAAAAAAAAATTCATCCTGATGTTTCCCCTGAAACGTCAAGACTTTCTACAATTGTAAATGAAGCTAAAGATATTGTTTTAAATGATTTGTCTTAGTTGATAATTTCAATTATTTTATTAAATATTTTTTCTGGATTAATCCTGTCTTTGCCTGAAGTATTATGATTTACTGTATTCTCTCCATCAGGAATAATTGGGAACATTTTTGAGTTATAGCTTCCATATATTAGAGGAGTATCTGCCATTAAAGTTATAGTTTTAATATTTAAAGCTGCAGACAAATGACTAAAACTTGTATCATTACAAATAGATAAGTTGCAGGATTTAATTATCGGTAAAATTTCTTTAATTGTTAAATGATCTAATCGTTGACAAAAATTTTTAAACTTTGAATCTAATATTTCATTTAAGATTGATTGTTCATCAGGATTTTTTCCAGTAGCAAGAAAAAACTTACATTTCTTTATTCTTAATATTCTTTCAATTACATTTAAAAATGTTTTAGCTGGAATTCTTTTCGTGGGCCCAGAACCACCAATCCCTAGGAGTATATTTAATTCATTTTTATTTATTTTAAATTTTTGAATCGAATTTAATATTAATGAATTATCAATTTGTATCTCTGGATCTTCATTAACCTCTAAATTCAATTCTTTTTTAAAAAATTTTTTTGGAGTATTTGTTATATGTTGTTTAGTTTTATTAAATAATGAATATTGATAAATTTCAGGAATTTTTGAAAATCTAGCTATTAAATTAAATCTTAAAGATGAGTTAAATATAAATATTTTATCAAATTTATACTTTT
>MDTA01129202.1_pt1 | contig 14130 bp, 12 predicted proteins | sample 811151 | NCBI WGS metagenome assembly MDTA01 (sample SAMN05326648, study PRJNA326480) | marine metagenome | isolation source: seawater | place: Indian Ocean: South | collected 2010 | reverse complement strand
TTCATTTCCAAATTTCCTCTGCCACGATTCTATTCTTTTTTCTTTAGATTCAAGGAAGTCTTGAAAATAAATAGGTGTAGAAGTTTTCCAGACGCCCTTTGGACCTCTGAAATCAGGAATACCGGAATTTGTGCTGATCCCTGCACCAGTAAAAAAAACAATTTTTTTACTTTCTTTTATTAAATCTTCAAGTTTTAACGCCATCTTATTTTTCCTTTAAGTTAGAATATAAAGTAAATTAAAAAAAGTGGATATTTTTTCTTTAAGTCAAGAGTCCCTATGGCTACTAACCGTGGTTTACGACCTTGGTCTTGCTTTGCTGCTGTATAGATTTTTTGGAAAGTATGGCCTTTACGTAGCCGTAGTTTTAGGAATCGTCCTTGGTAACTTACAAGGAGGCAAAGTAAGTGAGCTTATTGTTTTCGGTACCACTTTTAAAGTCAGCATGGGGGCAATTCTCTACTCAGGTATATATTTTGCAACCGATGTATTGAATGAGAAATACGGCAGAGAAGAAGCCAATAGAGCTGTAATGTTAGGTTTTTTTGCAAACATAGCTGTTATGGTAACTTTAGTTTTGAGTGTTCAATTCAAACCGTCTGAAATAACAGGTTCTGCTCTTGAAGTCCATAATGCAATTAGCACTTTAGCGCTTTATTCACCCGCCTTTGTTGTTGGATCTCTTACCGCTTATCTGGTAAGTCAAACATTTGATGTTTGGTTCTTTAACAAAATTAAAAATTACACTGGTGAGTCCAAGCTATGGTTAAGGAACAACCTATCAACAATTACCTCACAATTAATTGATACTTTAATTTATCAATTTACTTGGGTGATTGCTACAGGCATGGATTGGTCTACAGCCTTTATGTTAGCTATGACAAAATATATTTTTAAGGTTTTGATAGCGGCAATTGATACAATATTTATCTATTGGGTTAAGAAATGGTGAAAAAAAAGTTTAAGACAATTGCAATCTACTCAACAGCTAAAGATGAAAGAACGCTTGACATAGCTAGGCACTGTAGCGAAGTTCTCACTAACAAGGGTGCAAGTGTAATTTTTACCTCTCAGTTTAAGAATCTTGTCGCTTCTGCTAAAGCAAGAGTCTGGGAGGACAATAAAATTATAAAGAAAGCTGACTTGCTATTATCAATAGGAGGTGATGGTACGATTTTATCGAGCGCAAGAAAGTATGGATCGCAAGGACTACCTATACTTGGAGTAAATCTAGGAAACTTAGGGTTTTTATCTGACATAGCACCAGAAGAAATATCTTTTGGTTTAGCGGAAGTGATATCTGGAAAATATAAAGTTGATAAAAGAATTTTTTTGAAGGCCAGTTTAGACAATTTAAACGATGAGAAGATTGCTCTAAATGAATTGGTTATTCACTCGGGCAATATTGCCCAGCTAATGGAATATGAGCTTTCAATAGATGGCGACTTTGTCTATAAGCAAAAGGCAGATGGTATAATTTTTGCAACTCCAACAGGATCAACTGCATATTCATTATCTGGAGGAGGGCCCATAGTTCATCCTCAGGTAAAGTCTATTATCATTACACCAATGTTTCCGCACAGCCTAAGTGCAGGGACTTTAATCATTGAAGAAAATTGCAAAGTCAATATTAAAATACTCTCTCCAGGGGTCAAATTGAGCCTAGATAGTCACACCAGTTTTTCGTTAAAGAAGGGTGACTCTGTAGATATTTCAAAGCATGACTCAACTTTTAATCTTATTCATCCGCTTAATCATAATTTTTACGCTGGTTGTAGAAATAAATTAGGTTGGAGCTCAAGTCTAATTTCCAACTAAATACTTACTATCGTGCCAATCTAATGTAAAATCCAAAAAAACTCTGAACATGCTAAAAAAACTTTTACTAGTCAACCTATTCTACTTTACTGGAATGCTTTTGACCGAGCCTTCGACATTAACACCCCAGCAGGAACAACTCCTCGAACAACTTCCGCCCGATCAGAGGCAGTCTATTCAAGACCGGATGATTGATGCCAATCAAATGAATGAAGAAATAGATGAAGTATTCGAAGAAGACAGCATACTTGTCGAAAGACCAGAAAAAGATGAGGATTGCACGGATTGCGTGTTCGGCTATAGTCTGTTTACTTATGCTCCTTCAACATTCGCTCCATCTAATAATGTCCCTATATCATCAAGTTATAAGCTCGGACCAGGTGATAAAGTTAAATTAAATTATTATGGGACTGAACAAGTTAGGTTAGAAAGTTTTATTTCTAGAAGTGGAACTTTAGAGCTACCTCTTTTGGGACCAGTAAATTTGGCTGGCTTATCGCTAGAAGAGTCTAGAGAACTAATCAAGCAGAAAGTTGAGTCAGAACTTATAGGAACGACTATATCCTTGAATCTAACTGAACTTAGGTCAATCACAGTATATGTCCTTGGTGAAGCTTATAAACCCGGAACTTACACTCTTAGTGCTTTAAGCTCGGTTGTGAATGCACTCTATCTAAGTGGCGGACCAAATAGAAATGGTTCTCTGAGAAATATAAAGATAAGACGAAACAATAAAGAAATTAGTTTTGATTTATATCAACTTCTTGTTTTTGGGGATACAAGTAACGGGATAAGGCTTGAAGACGGAGACGTTATTTTCATACCGTTTATAGAGAAAAAAATATCTATGCTGGGCGGTTTTAAAAGACCTCATTTTTACGAAATTAAAGAAAAAGAAACTATTAAAGATGCCATCAGCTTAGCTGGGGGTTTTACCTTCGAAGCAGGAAGTAATCCAGATATCGAATATAGCACTATAGATAACACCTCAAACCTCCGTAAAGATATCAAAATATTAACTGCCAATGATCATGGGATTTTACTTAAAAATGGTGATTCTTTATCCGTTAGTGAAATTAGGGGTATAAAATCAAAGTCCGTAGTAATTTCCGGAGAAGTAGCAAGACCAGGTACATATACTATAAACGACAACGAGAGGGTGCTCGATATAATTGAAAGAGCTGGAGGTTATACTGAAAGAGCCTATTCAGATGGAATAATATTCACCAGAGAACAAGTAGCTCGTCAACAGAAGGAAGCTTTTGAAAGATCGGCTGAAGATCTTGAGAGAACCATGATAGAGTACGTTTCTAATGCCGAGCGTGAAGTCACTGAATTCAGTGTTCAACCAATCGTAAGCTTGATCACAAAACTAAAAGAAATTGAGCCTATTGGAAGACAAGTAGTTGATTTCGATTATCTTACTCTCAAAACAAATCCACTGGCTAATTTTGTACTATTCGATGGAGACAAGATAATTGTGCCTGATCGGCCACAATCAATTAATGTGGTTGGCGAAATCCTTAATCCTACAACCTTGCAGTTTCAACCTAAAATAAATGTTGAGGATTACATTAGTCTATCTGGGGGTTACACAAAAAACGCTGACAAAGATAGAGTTTTTATAATTTTACCAAATGGACAATCCTACCCATACAAGCGGAAGCTTTTTTCAACTTTTTCTAATCTGCTTCCGGGAAGCACAATAGTTATCTCTAGAGATAGTAGGAATTTTGACACCATTAGTTTAGCGAAATTTATAACTCCTATACTTGCTGATCTTGCTACTTCCGCTGCAGCAATAGCGGCTATAAGTAACGATTAGTATTCAAAATAATTGAAATTTTTTAGATATTTCTTCTTTACAATATTAATAGGATTTTCTTCTTTTAAATTCTCAGCGATAGAGGATTATTATCAATACGAAATCGAATCCACTTCCTCAAATTATGGGCTTACAGGCATACTTGAGACACCAAATGCGAGGATGATGAACGAAGGAGGTTTACAATTTACATTTTCCTCCTCCTTTCCAAATGAATTTACCACAATTACAGCCAGCCCATTCGCATGGCTTGAAGCTTCTTATAGATATACCGAGATTAAAAACAAGAAGTATAGTCGAGATGTTTCATTTAGTGGAAATCAAACTGCAAAGGATAAGGGGTTTGATTTCAAAGTAAGATTACTTAAGGAATCTGATTTCCTTCCATCAGTTGCAGTTGGATTGATAGATGTTGGAGGAACAGGTGTTTTTGCCTCTGAGTATTTTGCATTTACAAAGTCTTTTGGAAATCTAGATGCAACAACCGGCATAGGTTGGGGAAATCTTGGAAGGGGAGGAGACTTACATTACAACCCATTTATAAACCTGCTTGGTAGTAACTTTAAGACAAGGACATCAAGCAACCAAGGGCTAGGAGGCGAGTTTAATGTTGATGCATTTTTCTCTGGCCCAGCTGCCATTTTTGGAGGTATTGAATATTACTTTAAAAAATATGGCCTCAAATTTAAGTTGGAATATGATCCATCCAATTACGACAAAAACCTCAATAATCCAATGGAAGTGGAAAGCCATTTGAATTACGGTTTTAACTATTTCTATTCAAAGAATTTAAATCTCGGCGTGTCTTTTGAAAGAGGAAAAGAACTCAGATTCACCTTTGTTTTCAAAGGAAGATTTTCTGAAGATACCCTTAAGAAGCCAAAACCCAAAAATGTTGTAAAACTCAGCAAGGAGCAATCTAGAAGAGCAAGAAACAATAAAGAGATCTTTTACCGATCTCTCAATAAGAGCTTGAGAGACGAATCAATATTTATTCAAGCAGCATCATACGATGAAAGTTCAGTTGATGTTTCTGTAGCATCTAGTAGGTTTGTAAAAGCATCATTGCTAGCAGGAAGAACAGCAAGAATTGTTTCAAGCCTTGCAGATGATGAAGTTGATAAAATAAATGTGCACTTAATGAACGGAGATTTTGAGACATCAATAATTTCTGTAGATAGAAGAATGTTTGATAAGGCAGATTTAAGTAATTTGAGTAGTCCCGGTGAATTATTACTCAGAACTAGTTTAACTTCTAACTCTCATAACCCTCTAGTTGAGGATGCAGACTTTATGCCTACAGTAAACTTTCCTGAAATTAACTGGAACATGTCGCCTGCTTTAAGACATCAAATTGGAGGACCTGAGGCATTTTATTTGGGCCAGTTGTGGTGGAAAACAGATCTGAATTTAAAACTTTCTAGAAGACTTACATTATTTAGTTCTTTTGGCGTAGATGTTTATAACAACTTTGATGATCTGGATAATCCAAGTTACAGCACCGCACCGCACGTGAGGAGTGACATACAAGAGTATCTTAAGGAGGGTGAGAATAATATTCAAAGAATGCAGTTGGAGTACATGTTCTCTCCTTTAAGAGATACATATTTGAGACTTGATTTAGGACTGCTTGAGGAGATGTTTGGGGGTGTCGGTGGGGAAATTCTTTATAGACCTTTCAATAAAAATTATTCTGTGGGCTTCTCTGCACATAGAGTGAAACAAAGAGGTTATAAACAGAGATTTTCATTTAGAGATTATGAAACAAATACTGGGCATTTAGGTTTATATTATGATTTTCCGATGGGTGTTTCCGCACAAATGCTTATAGGGAAATATTTGGCGGGCGATAAAGGATTAACTCTTGATCTTTCGAGAAGATTTAATTCAGGATTTACTCTTGGAGTTTTTGCAACTAAAACTGATATGCCTAAAGAGGTATTTGGGGAAGGGGCATTCGATAAAGGATTTTACTTTTCAATTCCGACTCAACTATTTTATACAGACTATCGTACTGGTGTGATTTCTTTTGGATTACACCCTCTTACAAAAGACGGCGGTGCTCTTCTTAACCAGCACAATTCTTTGTTTAGTATTCTAGGCGATACAAACAAATCATCTACCATCAGAGATTGGCAAAATCTACTAGATTGATGAATAAACTTATAATCCTCTCTCTAACCTTATTGATATCATCTTGTGCGAATTTAGACACAAATAATATTGCCCCTGGATATAGAGATGCTTATTCGACAGTAAAGGAATATTTATTCGGTTCAGAAAATAACCTTACCCCCGAGCTAATAGATAATATTCCATATGCTTCAGCCACTCTACAAATCGGACGAGGACCGAAAGGTTTGATTATCTTAGAGAGTATTATCGGAGAAGAATATTTTTGGATAAGTGCTGATGGAATAATCATTGTACTCGATGAGTTCGGAAAAATTAAAAAAACTAAAGGGCTTATAAATAACCTAGACAATCTAGACTCATCAGTTAAGAATATGAACAAACTTGTAAACAACTCAACATACATAAACTATTTTTCTTTTAGCCCCCCTAAACTAAATCTTCTTCCTGTAAGAAGTTCATTTAGAGTATATCAGTCGAAGGAATATAAACTATTAAAGGGAAATAAATACTTAAAGAAAGTCGAAGAGAACCTATTCAGTAAGGATATTAGATGGAAGAGAAAAAATGAATATTACATAGACAAAAATGGCTTTATTTGGAAAAGTAAGCAATATATTTCTCCAAAATTACCTGCTTTCGAAATAGAAATAACAAAAAAACCCGCTAGATAGCGGGTTTTTTTTATTTTCGTTTTATTGTTTGACTCGAGTGGCTACAGATGTCGAAACAGCAGTAGAAGCCGCAACAGCTGGAACCGTTTCTGTAACAGTATAAGTTTCGACTTCATCGTATGTTTCAACGACATCATATTCCTCAACTACATCAAAGGTCTCAACTACATCAAAAGACTCAACTACATCAAAAGACTCAACAACATCTTGATCTACTATAGTACCTCCGACAGAAGCTGTTGCAGTAGCACCGGTAGTTCTTGTAGCAGTAGCACCAGTAGTTCTTGTAGCAGTAGCACCAGTAGTTCTAGTAGCAGTAGCACCGGTAGTTCTAGTAGCAGTAGCACCGGTAGTTCTAGTAGCAGTAGCACCAGTAGTTCTTGTTGCTGTTACTGCAGGAACAAGTGCTGAGCCTGGAACGTCTATTACTTCAGAGACCACATACTCTTCAATTTCAACAGGAGTAGGTGTTGGTGTAGGTGTAGGAGTAGGTGTTGGTGTAGGGGTAGGTGTAATACCTCCGCCACCGGATCCACTGTCAGATATTGCAGCTGCAGCGGCGGCTATAGCCACAACTGCTGCGATTGTACCTGCGCTTACTCCGCCGATTGCAGTTTTTGCGGCTGCATCACCAGCAGCAGACCCACCAGCAGAAGTAGCACTTTCATCGGCCTCAGTAACTGCTATCTGAGGGAATAGAAGCAACGCAAAACCTGATATAGTTGCGAGTAAATTCTTTGAAAATTGTTTCATCTTAAAACCTATTTATAATTAATTTATTCCAATTTTTGTAGGGATTGGGAACTACTTAGCGTATTAAAGTTCAAACTAAGTCATCCTGTCAACTTTAATTTAAGTTAATTAAGTATTCATGGCATTACACCTTTGGCTTTTAAGATGTTGTAGAATAACGTTTACAGACTTATCAAATGTATTTAATATCTTTTTTCACAAGGTTTCTTCATTATCTGCCAAGCGAAATTTCTCACATCATTGCTCTGAAAGGCCTTAAATGTTTTCATGCATTGGGATTTACAAAAATTTTAGAAAAAAACTTTCACTCAGTTGAAGATTGTAATGAAAGGGATTTAAGGTATTTATCAAAAAAAATTGGGATTGCAGCAGGATTAGATAAGAACGGTGATTACATAGATTGTTTAGCTTCTTTAGGAGTTGACTTTATAGAGGTTGGTACAGTGACACCTAGAGCCCAAAAAGGAAATCCGAAACCTAGGATTTTTAGAAACTTGAAAGAAAAGTCTCTTTTAAATCGTTTGGGATTTAACAACAAAGGTGTAGATTATCTTTTAGATAGGTTAAAGGAAAAGAAATCAGATATTATTGTTGGTTCTAGCATAGGGAAAAACTTTAACACTCCGAATGAAGACGCTCATAAAGATTATATTTTTTGCTTAGAAAAAATTTATGAATTTTCTGATTATATAGCAATAAATATTTCTTCTCCCAATACCCAAGGTTTAAGAAAACTGGGCAGTACAGAATACTTAGATACTTTGCTTGCAAAAATAAAGACTAGACAAAATGAACTTTCAACCTTTCATGGCTATAAACCCATTTTTGTCAAATTAAGCCCGGACGAGACTCCAGAAAATTTAGATAAAATCTGCGATTCGATAATATTAAATAAAATCGATGGAATAATTAGTAGCAATACAACTGTTGACCATGATGACAAAAATAGCCCTGGCGGTTTGAGCGGTTTGCCCTTAAAGGAAAAGGCTACAGATAATTTAAGATACATAAGAAAGTATGTGGGCGATGAGTTGCCAATAATCGCTTCTGGTGGTGTTATGTCTGCTTCTGATTTTCAAGAAAAGATATCAGCTGGAGCAAGCTCAGTGCAGATCTATACAGGATTCATTTACGAGGGTCCGAAACTTATTCGTGAAATAATAAATTCGAACTCTATTTAAGAAAGACTTGACAGAATACCCAATCTTAAACTTTATACTGTAAAGATATTAATTTTTTTTAAGATTTATGAAATCACTAGTAATTGTTGAATCTGGAGCTAAAGCAAAGAAAATAAAAGGCTATTTGAATTCAAACTTTCCTGATAATGAATGGCAAGTAGAAGCTTGTGTTGGTCATGTAAGAGATCTTTCGGACAAAGAAACTGCTGTAGATCCAAGTGATTGGACTAATCTTAAATGGGAATTTTCTTCAAAAGGCAAAAAGGTCATGAAGGAACTCAGAAAGTTCTGTAAAGATTCTGATGTCCTCTATCTAGCTACGGATCCGGATAGAGAAGGAGAAGCAATAGCTTGGCATCTTCTAAGTGATTTCAAACAAAAAAAACTATTAGATGATGTTGAAGTAAATAGAGTAACTTTCAATGAGATAACCTCTTCAGCAATAAAAAAAGCCATAAATTCGCCAAGGGAAATAGACCAAGATTTGGTTGACGCTTATCTAACAAGAAGAATATTAGATCATTTAATTGGCTTCAAAGTTTCACCTCTATTATGGAGGCATGTTTCAAGAGCTAAATCTGCTGGAAGAGTACAATCTCCGACATTAAGAATTCTTTGTGAAAAAGAGGATCAAAGAGATCTTCATCAGCCACAAGAATATTGGCCTTTTGATTCAACTTTTAATTATGAAGGGACTTCATTCGAAGCAAGGCTCACTCAAATATCGGACAGAAATTTAGCAAAAAATCCTATAAGCGATGAGAAGGAAATAAAAAAAATTGAAGATGAGTTGGGATCCTCTAGCTTTATTCTAAAAAAAATTGAGTCAAGACCTCAATCTAGTAGTCCCAAACCACCGTTTCGAACTTCTACTCTCCAAATGTCAGCAGCAAGTCGTCTTGGATTCACCGCAGATAGGACTATGCAATCAGCTCAAAAACTTTATGAGGGAGGTTTCATAACCTATTTGAGAACAGATGGCATTTCAATTAGCACCTCACCAAATACTGGCGAGCCCTATTCAGAGGAAAATCCTGGCCCACCTCCTTTGCAAGAAATAAGAAATTTCATATCGTCGAGCTATGACTCTTCATTTCTTTCAAAGGAACCAAGAGTTTATAAATCCAAAGTACAGAATTCTCAAGAAGCACACGAAGCGATAAGGCCCACGGACATTACAAACACACCTTCGGAAACGTCTTTAACCGGAGATGAAGAAAAACTTTATGCTTTAATCTGGAATAGAACAGTCGCAAGCCAAATGGAAAACTCAAGGTACGAAAGAAAAACGCTAGTAATAATTTCAAATGACAGTAAATATGAATTTAGAGCCTCCTCGAGGAGAAATTTATTTAAAGGTTTTGAAATATTGACTGGATCAGAGGATGAAGAAGTTAATGTTTTCCCTGAAGGTTTAGAAGAAGACAAGGAATTGTTCTTGGCAACCAATAATTATGAACAGAAATTTACAACGCCACCAAATAGATATTCCGAAGCATCCTTAATAAAGAAAATGGAGGAAGAGGGTATTGGGCGACCTTCAACTTATGCAACGATAGTCAAGGGATTGCGCACTAAAAAATATGCTTATGGGGCAAAATCAATAATTCCCTCTGATCTCGGCAGAATCTTAACCTCGTATCTAAAAAGAGTATTTGAAGACTTTTTTATTGAGACAAAATTTACTGCAAGAATGGAAGCTGACCTAGATGAGATTGCTTCAGGAAACAAAAATTATAAGGAAGTCCTTAATGTATTTTGGGAAGAACTTCAAAATTATCTAAACAGAAAGATAAATGACATAGAAATTAGCAATCAGGATGAGTTCAAAACCAGACAGGTACTTGATCTTCTTAACGAAGAATTAGGCTCTGTAATATTCCCAAAAGATGAGCTAGGAAAAATTAGGTATGAATGTCCAAAATGCTCGAATGAAATTAGCCTGAAATCTGGTGCTTGGGGATATTTTGTAGGATGTTCAACATGTAAATGGACAAAAAAACCTTTCGAATTCGATACTACTTTCGAAACTTACCAAGAACTTCCAAAAGATTTGGGATTGCATCCAGATTTAGGCAAACCAATATACGCTGATCTAAGTGTCAATGGCCCTTGTGTTTGGACGATGAATGATGAAGAAAAAAAACTTTTTGGAACACCTGATGAAGACGAGTTCCTTTTAGACATTGGATTAAATAGAGCCATAGAGCTGATAGATAGAAGTAATACAGAAAATGTTTTATTTATTGAAATCAATACAAACATTCCCATAATTCTTAAGAATGGGAGATTTGGAGAATATACTGAATTCGATGGATTCAATAAAGCTACAAAACTTAAACCTGAAGACAAACCAGCTAGTCCCAAAGTTTCTTACTATGAACCCGATAACATTGACTATCAATCTGAATCAGGCCGCAGATATGTTCTTAACTCTTTAAGAATTTTGGGGTTTGTATACAAAGATGACAAAACGGTTTTACCAGTTGGTATAAAAATAAGGAAACCTGGAAAAGCATTCAAATTCATTAAACATATAAAGGTAGGAGAGGCGGAAACTGAAATACCTAATGACTGGTATAAATTAGAACCTGAAGGTCAAGACTTTATAATAAATGAAGTTCTGAAACTAAAAAAAGGTGAGAAATTTATTTCTTTAGAAGAATCAAAGGTTATTTAAATAGATTCTCTAATAAGCGCTACACAAGAACCTTCAAATACCAATTGATCAACTCTTGGATCAACAACTATATCTGGATAATTTTGGTTTTCAGCTCTCAAAATCACCTTGTTTTTTGAAATCTCAATTAATGTTTTGACTGTTACATCATCATTAATTCTTGCAACTACAACAGAGCCTACCTTAGGGTCTATAGATTTATTAATGCCTATCAAATCTTCTTCAAATATACCCACATCTACCATGCTATCTCCTTTGACTCTGAGGTAAAAGTCAATTTTCTCAGAAAGAAGGTTATTTGATATTGGAACTGTTTTTTCAATATTTTCTTGAGCCAAGATAGGACCTCCAGCTGCAACCAAACCTATTACTGGAATCTCATCATTACTTGAGTCATTGAGAACTATTCCTCTAGAAGCTCCAGAAAGAATTTTAATAAAACCTTTCTTTTCAATTGCCCTTAAATGTTGTTCCGCAGCATTAGGAGACTTAAAGCCCAATGAATTAGCTATATCAGCTCTTGTTGGAGGAAAACCTAAATCTAATATATGCGATTTAATTAAATTTAAAATTTCTTCTTGTCTTTTAGTCAAATTTTTCATTGTTAATACTGTAATTATATACAGTATATAGTAATATGCAACAATGTTAAAAATTGGTATTACTTCAAGGGCGCTTTTTGATTTGGATTCAAGTCATATGATTTTTGAAGAAAAGGGTCTTGAAGCTTATAAGGAGCACCAAATTCAGGAAGAAAATAATCCTTTACTTCCTGGAGAGGCATTTCCTTTGGTAAAGAAACTTCTAAGTTTAAATAACTCCTCAAATAAAAAATTTGTTGAAGTTATTTTATTAAGCAGGAATACAGCTGACACCGGTCTGAGGATCTTTAATTCTATTCAACACCATGGACTAGACATAAAGAAAGCAGCATTTTGCGGTGGAAATAGCCCTCACAAATATGCTAAATCTTTTGGAGCAGACTTATTTCTTTCAACTGAATATCAAGATTGTATTTCTTCAATTCTAAATGGTACAGCTTCAGCTAGAATTATACCTTCAAAGAAATCTTTTACAGATAACGGAATCCTAAAAGTAGCTTTTGATGGAGATTCAGTTATTTTTTCGGAAGAATCTCAACAAATCTATGATAAATATGGATTAGATGCTTTCAATCGAAATGAGAAAAATTTTGCTGACCGACCTTTAAAAGGAGGTCCATTTAAATCTTTCTTAAATCAGCTATATGAACTGCAACAATACTTTCCGAAAAAAGAATGCCCAATAAGAATAGCTCTTGTTACAGCGAGATCAGCTCCATCGCACGAGAGAGTTATTAAGACTTTGAGGGAATGGAAAATTAGAATAGATGAATCTCTATTCTTAGAAGGGCTAGATAAGAAGAATTTTCTTAAAGATTTCGATGCAGATATATTCTTTGATGATCAATTAGAAAATTGCAAAACTTCTTCTTTAGAGGTCCCAACTGGTCAGGTTATAAATTTTATTTCGATAAATTGAAATCAAAAAATGTATAATTCTTAACTCATTTAATTACTGAGAAGAACTATATATGGAACATGTGTGTCTTGATCTGGAAGGTGTATTAATCCCTGAGATATGGGCAGAAGTGGCGGAATATACTGGAGAAGAACAGTTCAAACTCACCACTCAAGATTTGAAAGATTACTCAGAGCTTATGGATATGAGAATAAATCTCGTTCAGTCAATAGGCTTGTCCTTTTCCGAAATACAATCTTTAGTGAAAAAGATGGAACCATATGAGGGGGCAAGAGATTTTATTGATTGGGTTAGAGATAATTTCCAACTGACAATTGTATCAGACTCTTTTTACGAGCTTGCCTGGCCATTGCTAAGAAAACTTGGCACTCCTGCTATTAACTGTCATTATCTAGAAATAAAAGATAACAATTTAATAGGTTATAAATTGAGACAGTTAGAAAATAAAAAGAAAGTTGTTCAGTCTCTAAAAGACATGAAGTTTAAAGTTTTTGCATCTGGCGATTCTTATAATGATATACAGATGCTTCAAGAGGCTGACTTAGGAGTTTTTTTTCAAGCTCCAAAACATATAAGAGAAGAATTTAAAGAAATTAATGGAGTTGAAAGTCATGCAGATTTGAAAAATCTTTTTATAGAGAATTCCTCTTTTATAGGGAGGACTTAATATGAGTCAATCTCAAGGAAAAAAACTTAAAGAGGCTATTGAAAATAATGAACCTCTCAAAATTGTTGGCACAATAAACGCTTATTCAGCTCTTCTGGCTGAAAAAGAAGGTCATAATGCAATTTATTTGTCTGGTGGAGGTGTAGCTGCTTCTAGCTTAGGTGTTCCTGATTTAGGTATTTCCTCACTCCAAGACGTGCTAATTGACGTAGAAAGGATTACAAATGCAACTTCAGTTCCTTTACTAGTCGATGCGGATACTGGCTGGGGAGGTGCATTCAATATCGCAAGAACCGTAAAATCTTTCATCAACTATGGCGCTGCTGGACTTCATATAGAAGATCAAGTTTCGCAGAAGAGATGTGGTCATCGGCCTAACAAAGAGATTGTTTCTTCTGGAGAGATGATTGACAGAATTAAAGCCGCAGTTGATGCCAAGACCGATGAAGACTTCATTATAATGGCAAGGACAGACGCACTTGCTAATGAAGGCATTGATTCTGCTATTGAAAGAGCTATTGCTTATCAAGAGGCCGGAGCAGATGCTCTTTTCCCTGAGGCTTTTATCGAGTTAGATCAGTACAAAGAACTAAAAAAAAATGTAAATATACCGATTCTTGCGAACATAACTGAGTTTGGTAAGACTCCACTTTTTGGCTGCGAAGAGCTTAGTTCGGCAGGAGTAGATATGGTTCTTTACCCCCTGACTGCATTCAGGGCAATGAGTAAAGCTGCCGAAGAAGTATTTAGGGAGATTAAAAAATCTGATAATCAAGAAAGTCTTATAAAAAATATGCAAACTAGAGATGAACTTTATGACGTACTAGATTATCATTCGTTCGAAAATAAATTGGACGAGCTATTCAAAAACTAGATTA